>OCAS01000003.1_pt1 | contig 303595 bp, 299 predicted proteins | sample 1550751 | NCBI WGS metagenome assembly OCAS01 (sample SAMEA2580301, study PRJEB22360) | human gut metagenome | biome: human gut; feature: human-associated habitat; material: faeces | place: Denmark | collected 2008/2010
GATAACGCACCGCTGGTGCGAGCCTCTTACACCGCTGACGCGGGAAAGGGGCTCCGTTTATCCGAAATGTGCAAATACATTCCAAAATAGTGGTGGATGATTTCATAGGAACCGCCTTTGATACTGTCTGAACTGCTTTTACTAAATCTGCCTTTTTACAAATAATTTTCATAGGTTATTCTCCTTTCATACAACTGTAATGTTTACTATAAAAAACTAAATTTTTCCTCCTTTCTTTTTTACATACAAAAAAAGACACAAAAAACCATACGATTTTTCATGTCTCTCTTTATATTTCTTAGGATATTCCTTAAAATACTGCTTTTGGCTTCTGCCAAAATGAAATACTAACTACAAATCTTTCCATTTGTAAAAATATATTCGTTATTATAATAACACAATATATAGCGTTTTACAATCCATTTTTCTATATATTGTATGTGTGATGTTTCTTATAAAATTTCTTTTTGTCCCATATTCCAAAGAAAGGCTTTAAGCGTATCTATCTCCTTTTCTTTGCATAAAATTCTCTTATTCTGATACAAATGAATTATTAGTCCAACCACGCCTATAATAAAATCCTGATTGACGAGATATTCCCCGGAAACATTCAAAAAAGAGGGATTTTTTCGTATTGTTTCCAATACTTTTTCTGTCAGTATATAACCCGATTTTTTCTCTCCTTTTTCTGTATAAATATCCCCTGTTCTTAAATCAATATAAACTACTTCAGACAAACACATAGCCCATGCAGAATCCATGCCCTGATCAAACAGGAAAATCGTTTTCCTTGGAAAATACTTTTTGAAAAAGTGCTGATAGATATTTAAACTTTCCACTTGTTCTTTTTCCGTCAAATAATATGCCGTTCTATATTCATAACCGTAAAAAGCCCGATTAGCAGATTTCCCGAAAAAGTAGAAAGAAGTTCTTTGTTCTTTCTCTCTGATATACCTGGCGACCGCCAGTCCACAATTATCTGTAGTATCTTCCACAAACACAATATCCATAGGGCTTTCTTCATTTGCTTTGCGAAAAGCATCTATCGTAGAATACTCGTAGATTGCATATACGTTATCTGACTGACACGCTTCCTTTCGGATATCATCCAGGAGCTTACTTTCTTTTTGGTAAAATATCGCAATTTTTATCATTGGTATTCCCACCCTTTTTCTTTTAGAATAATATACCCCGGTAAAACTACAAGGTTTTTTGTATAAATTGCCTTTTTTATTGCGTAATTGGCTGTCAACGGTATTTTTTAGGGGCATGTCACCGACATACCCCAACCGTCATCAAATTTCTATGATATAAATGTAAAAAAATTTTCTTCCACATTCACACGACAGACTCTGTCATTTTCTAGTTCACGATACAATACAGAAAATACTTCCACGACTTCCTGAATGCTCAATCCTTGAATTTCTATATTCCGAAAAAGTTCTCCCAAGCATAAATCGGAATCTTTATATGCTTGTTTCACAAGGTTACAGGCATCTTCAATCGTCTTCACCGAAATACAGATTTCTGTTACTATATGCTCAGCCTTTCTTTTTACTGTCTGCTCTGTTTTAGGATTTTTTAATAAAATCCCCATTTTCAGCATGTCCTGTTTCCAACCTTGATAGGAAGGATATTCCTGTTTATCGACATATTTGCGAAACAGTCTGTATACCCCTCTCTCTGTATATGTTCCTTTAACCTTCCAAGAATCCATATTCCTTCTATATGCATCTATACTTTTTATAATGATAAATATTATATGGTTGAATAACGTTTCATTTTTCTCAAAAAAAACTCACAAGCTTCTGTTTCTGTATCAAATACCTTTAATCCAGATTTATGACCTCTCTCACTATAATAAACTTGCCATGTTTCTTCCTTAACAATACATAACTTTTCATTAGGAAACCCACCTATCATTAAAGAGTATAACTCTTTGGGAACTCCTATTTTATTTAATTCTTTTTCCAACTCAACTATTGTCATTTTATTTTACTCTCCTTATTATTCCCGCATCTAATAACTCATCTATTATATCTGGTAACACATATTGTATACCTCCACCAGTTTCATTAAACCACGGTGCAATCTCACCCGCCTTTACCTTCATTGGCTTAAGAACTTCAAATACACTATATGGTTTTAAATCTGTTCCTGGTGCTAATGCTCTCTGACCATAAGATATTCCTTCTGGCGAAGCGAAAGAACCATAATCAGTTCCATATCTATCAATTTTTTCTCCTGGTTTTAAAGTTACCTCATCGAATTTACCATTAAGAAATCCATCTGTATTTTTATCTCCATGTTGACCTGGCCAATTTATTTCACCTGTTGTTTGATTGTAATACTTAGGGTTATCAAATACATCTTTATACTTTAAATATAGTTCTTCATCTGGAGCGTATTTCCAAGAACTTAATTTTAATTTATCAGCTTCACTTACGCCCTCAAAGCCTTTTCTCCGCAAATCTATCAAGTTATCCCCCAGTTCTTCAATATCTGTCTTTCTCGCTACATCTCCAATTTCCGATACCGAACTATTCACTGGGTTTCCTGATAGAACTCCTTCTACCACATTGCTTCCCAACATTGCCAATATACGGCTATCTGTACTTTGATAGATTACATCATAAACTTTATCCTCTGCTACATTACCAATCAATATCCTTCCACCATCTACGGCGATAGCTTTAAATTTTGTAGCACCTGTTGCTCCTTTTAAGATGCCACTCATCGGTAATGCCATTGCAGAAATCATAGTACTGGCATTTCCTATAGTATAATATAATTCCGGATTTCCTGCAAACAGTGTATCACGGATAGGGTTTTCTGCTACTGCAAATCCATCACCGGAAAAACCCAGGGATATATTGTTCATTCCTTCTGTTGCATTCGATAATCCATATAATGTAGATGTTCCTCCTACAACAGCTGCACTAAGCACAATAGGGGTAGCCGCACCCGCAGTTGCGAAAATCAGTGCTGTTCCCACCGTTACAGATACGATACCTGAAAGAAATTGTTTTAATCCTTCTGCTTTCCTATCATCAGCAAGTTTATCGTTCATTTTATCTTCAAACTTTTTCATTGCAGCTTCGTACTGAGCTATGTTCTGATCTACATAATTTCCACTTGCCTCATAATCCATCTGCAGCCTTTGATATGCTGGCAGCATTGCAATAGAACCAGCCTGATAATTAGTTACTGATACAGCAGGACTTCCTGTTCTTGCTATCAAAATAGACCTTATAGACTCCAGCATAGAGTCCATATTCTGCGTATCATTTTGATGTGTTTCCTCATAATCACCAATGTCACTGTTTAAAGTTTTAACACGACTTTCCATTAACTGATAAGAGAGTACTAAAGATAAACCTGAAGGCTGTACAACTGAAACAATATCACTAACGTTGGAAATGATGCTATTGATTTCTTCTCGTAAATTTTCAAAATCTTCCCGTCCCTTCTCCAATACTTGCTGTTGTTCCTCCAATATTTCCTGTGGAATCTCAGCCTCATAAGAAGAATCAATTCCATAATATCCCTCTGCATATACCGAAAGACGTACCTGAAACTCAGTTAAGAGTTGCTGTAGTGATCCAATCACAGGAATATGTACTTCTTGTATATAATTCTGTATGCTTTTCCCGGTTTCCCCTTGGATGCATGGTGTTACTACAATCGTTTCTAATGCCTGATAAACCGTCTCTAATTGTGTTCCCCATTCACTCAACTGGCTAATCATCTGATTTTGTACTTCCAACAACTCTTCAATTTTCACATGGTATCCCATAACACACCTCCTCCTTGGGTGCTTCTTTTCAAATTCTATATGTTCCAACCGCTAAATGTCTATCGTTTTATTAAGGATTGTTCTGCATAAGTCATACAGGTACTGACATCTTGTAGTTTTCCCACATCTTCCTGCAATAAAGTTTTATAACTTCCAAACAGTTCTGATAAAGTCTGATAGGTTTCTAAAAATGCTGCTAAAGATTTCATATTTCCTGTAATTTCCGGTTGTTCTTTACTTTTTTTAATACCTTGGCTGGCTACAGATAACGCTGACACATTCGAATTATAAGTTAATTTATTTAATTCAATCATTGACAATCCCCCTTACCTAATTAAGCAATGTTTCAATATAATTTCCCAAAGAGTTAATCTGACTTTTTAGCCAGCCAATCACTCCTTCTTGATCATAAATCTGATTTTCCAATCTTGTGATTTCATCCATAATCGCATCTACGGCTTGATCAGTTTCATCATAATATGTTTGATAACAAGGTTTAAGCTGTTCCTCAGCAATTCCTTCATACTCTTCTTTATTAGATCCTTTCCAACTGCTACATGAAAGTTTTTGCGTAATGTCAAATTTCTCCGACTCTATATTGAGTTTATAAGTCTGCAGTTTCTGTTTTGCACCTTCCAAACGCTCAATTTTCTTTTCTAATCCCTGAATTTCATTTTGACACTCTGAAATCCTATAGTTTGCTTGATTAATTTCATATTTTGCAGATGAAATAGCAGCTTGATTTTTATTTGCCATGAATCACACCTCCCTGTCCAGAAAGCAAAAGTTTTATGACTCATTTTCTATTTTTAATAATCCATCCAAATGTTCTTTTAAACTTTTTTGCATTCTGAAATCATCTTCATCTTGAAACCCTTTTTGAATTACTTCTTCAATATCCTCGTGGTTTAGATATAACACGTTTTCTCCAATCAAGCCTTCTGGATAAGTACAAGCAACATAATCAAAATATTTTTGCTCCCCCTTGAAAATTGCTACAACACCTCTTCCAATCAAAACAAGCTTTTTTACACTTCCTTTTACAATAATTACAGAACCTAATGGTAAAAACTTTTCTTCTTTCATTGCATTCATACCTCTCATATTTAAAATAAAACAGAACGTTTCTTAATTATTTAGAAAATTTCATTCGCATTAAAGTTATTCCTTCATCAAGTAAACTCATATCATTCGCATGTGACACATCATATTCTCCAATTTTTTCGTTAATGTCTGTCAATGTAACCATAAGTGTATCAATTTTCTCTGGAACTTGAAACTCGATGGAATAACTGAATAAATCATCTACTTTACTAAGTTCATCTACGATATTCTCATAAATGTCAGTATAACTTTCTTTATATAAATTTAATTGTTTCTGCTGTCTTTCTAACACATCTTGTTTAATAATTGCTGTATTTGACTCCTCAAGTTCCATAAATCCTAGTACGTATTTAGAATAATTTTCTTGGAATAGATCTAGAAGAGCTTCTATCTCTGTTTTTATTGGCATATGAATATTTTTTATGTTATCTTTTAATTTTGTACCAGCTTCACCTTGCAATTCGTTTGTATCTCCTAAAACTTCCAGAGTTTTTCCAACCTCTTGTAGCTCTTCTTTCCAACGCTCAATTTGTTCCTGCGATTTAAGCTGTAAGCTTAAAATTTCTTCCATTCTAAGATAATATCCCACATTCTTCCCCCTCTCTTATAATATATCTTTTTCTTTAAGAAGCATAAGTTTTCCCGCTTCTCTATAAGAGTCTGCACTTGCTATAAGAAATGTTTTATACATTTTCATCAAATGATCCAGGTTCTGATATGTTTCTGTCATATTGTTAAGAGATATAAGTTTACTTTCCATATCCAAATGCCCATAAGTACTTGTAATCCTCCCCGCTTTCTTTTTGAAATCATTTACTTGTCTAAAATATGGATTTTTAAATAGTGCAATAAAATCCACACCTGCTGCCGCCCATTTAGAAATTCCTCTTTCAATGGAATCCCAAATTTCCATTCCTATATGGACGCCATTTTGAAATGTATCTATAAAGTACTTGCATACTTTCTTTCCAAATTCCTTTGTATTTTCGGATTCTTTTGCCAAAAGAAAAAGATTTATTAAGAAGATTCCATCTACAGCCAAATTCCGTACTACTCCAGGGGCTTCATTTTCGATTTTTCTTATGACTACACCAACCGTTTTTGCAAAGTCATCCGTCTTACCATTTTGAAAAAATTCTGTATCGTGTTCCATCATCCAGCGCCAGACAAAACCTGTATCATGTTTTTGAAACAGAGCGCCATCTGTCAATTTCTCCAAATCATATATTTCATAAACCCTATCGTCTGTTCGTATAGATTGGAACATTTCACCTGGCATTTGATTAAGTAAATTTCCGATAAAAGACCATTGATAGTGTTTCACATGGGAAGCCATATTATCAATTTCTAAAGCATGTGACAAAAGATATTCATCGGAATATCCGGGTCCGTCCAAATTGTAAATCGTTCCCACCTTGCCTTGCATACTGACAGGCACTGTAATTCCAGCATGCTGCGACAGATTCCCACCTAGAGAATGCCCCGAAAAATCAAATGTTGTATAATTATCCCCATATTTTTTATTCATATCTTTCACAAAGTTCTGTGCTGCTTTCTGCTGCTCCGTTAAAATATTATTAAATAAAGCGATATCTGCATTGAACCAGTCCTGACGTAGCTGATGCGTAGTGTCACTTTCACTTCCTCGGAAACCGAATATCGACTGGCCCTCTCCACAATCAATCATGCATCCATAAAATCCCGAATTTGCATTATCATCTTTTACTTCCACAATCTCCCACTGTGCATACTCTGAATTTTTTATCTCCCCTATAAATGCCTTTGCTTCCTCTAAACGCATCTGTTCGTATTCACTTAACTTTGTCGTTTTTGGGATCTTTATTTCCATATACTCGATTAATATACTGTTTTTCAATATTGTCGTTAGATACTTTGAAAATATTTTCTAATGTTGCTGAACCATATTCTTTCTTTGCATCACGTATGTCTTTTTCTTCAATATTCATATATGCTATTTGTGAAGCCACCAGTGCATCTTTATCTGTTGTTGGTCTCATACAAATTTCTTCTCCTATTGAAATATTTCTTGTTCTTCTCCCCGTTTAGCTGCTTTGAACACCTCTAAAGAATCATCAAATGTCTTTGAATTACTTCGCATGATTGTTCCAAAGTAAGGTTGATTTTCAATAATCTCTTCAAAGCTACTTCCTTCATCTCCAGGTGCTCTTACTTCTAGTATTTTCTCTGCCTGTTGAAAATTCTTTTTATCTAAATAATAAACATAAAATAAAGCTTGCCCTCCCATCTCTTTTTGGAATACTTCCTCATACATCTTATATTCTTCTTCATCTGTCGTTCCAGTCATCGTGGTAGCGTCAAGATAAACCCAAATAGTCCCTAGTGTTTTATAATCTGGTTCGCTTTGGTTTCGAAGTGCAGCATAGTTTTCCCACTTTGAAATTTCTTCTATAGATATACCCTGCCATTCTTCCATTATTCCTCTAATTTGCCCTTGAATATAGTAGTTCTCTGCCACCAGTGAAACTGCTTTCTCTACCTTAGATTCCATCTGCTTTGCCAAAAGACGTTCTGCATATCCATCATCAATAACCTCTATTTTTGCATTTTTCTCTTCTGGATAAAAATAGCTTCCTTCAAATGGATGTTTTGGATCACTTTTTGCAATACATGTTGCATAAATTGCTCCATTATCTGATGGTAACAGTTTAGGTTGGTTCCAAGACAGTACTTCAAATTCTTCTCCGTATTTTTCCTGTAAATAACTCTCTATCGCCTTGGTTATAACTTCTTTTTTCGTATCCATTCCACATCCTCCCAACATTATGATTAAGAAAAAACTCACTAATAGTACTGATTTATATCCTCCTCTTTTCAAACCGATTTCCTCCTATCTGTGGCACTTTTCTAATGAATAGTTACATGACTTTTACTAATTTAGTAATTTGGTAAGCCAATTATCCAAATCATTAAGTACCATCTTCAATTGTTCAATGATGCCTTCATGCTCATATCGCTTGTTCTCCAATTGTGTAATTTCATCATTCAATGCATCTTGTAAGCTATCTACATCCTGGTTGAAAGCATCACAATCTTCCAATGCTTTCTTATGCAATCTGGTAATCTTGAAGATACTCTTCCAAAATTCTTTTACAGTCCATTTTCTTCTGAACAGTTCCCATATCTATATCATAAAACAAAAGTTTACAGGTTTCTAATTCTGTATATCGTTCAATGTAGGTTTTGAATTCATTTTGGATTTCGATTTCAATACCTATAACATATTTTCCCGGAAATAAAAAAGGAACCACATCTCTATCTACATCTTCAGGCATAAAGTAGGACCATTCTTCATTTTCATTGTAACTATTCCATTCTTGTCTATTCTTTTTTGTAGAGCAACCTGACAGCAGAAAGGCAAACACAAGAGTCAATGCTATAAATTTCATTCTATTTTTTAACATTTTTTCTTATCTTTTCTCTGTAACTCAATCTGATGTTTCATCAGTTCTAAAGTCTGTTCCACTAATTTTTCAGAAGGTTTATTCTTATCCATTCTTTCTTTATATTTTTCTACCCAGTTTTCTATATTATCCATAACGATCACCTCCCCATCTAATCAACATCATAGTACATATATCCGTTCTCATTTTTGCATTTTTCAAAACTCTTGCCATTTCAAACAAAAGTCCAAACGTATATGTGAATGGTTCTGAATAATTTTTTGAATTCTTAATATTTACTTTTTTATTTGTTTCTACGCTCACATATATTTTTCGTCAAATCTATATCTTTCAAGAGCTTCAGAAATATCAATAACTGTGTTTGCAATTATTTCTCCTTCTTTATAAACAATGGCCACATTCACAGAATGATTCCAAACACATGATGTAATAGAAGTGTTTCGAACCTTTAAATGTATATCACATTTTCTCCAAAAATGAAGTGACAATCCCTTGAAAAATTATTCCAAATAGCCCACATATAGACTACTCCCGGATAATTTTAATCATTACACATATATTTCAATTCATTCTATATAGAATTTAATATGAATTTTTATGCACTTACTTCCGAGCCGCAGTCTATTTTCTCCTTCAGCTTCGCCACCACAACCTTCACAATGCAATACGCTTTTTTCCCTCGTGGAACAATTTCGTGATAAAAAGGTGAGATAATCTTCATACCATTATTCCTTGCCACTTTCATCAATTGCAGATATGCCCCTTCCATATTCGTTTCATAATCATTTTTCACAACAACACTAGTCATGTGTGAAATCATAAGATAACTTCGATAGGTCAGTTTCTTTACGCCTTTATGCCTACTCTCCTTTGCACACAACATGAATTCTATAGACAATTTTTCTTCATCTATTTTATTCAGAGCATAAATTAAATTGCCATCTGCTATCAATCCGGCATTCCGAAACAAACGGTAAAATTCCTCAATACACTTCCCGACATCCGATGGTGCAATATCATCATATCTTTTGGAATATACATTCATATATTGAATACTCTCATACTTGCTCATGCCTGACTCTCCCCTTCTACCGGAACATAAATATCCACTACTTTACCACCAGGAATATTAAAAATGGCATAGAAAACTTCCCTGCTCCATAATTTCTGGCGATTCAACTCTTCCTCAATCTCCTGTGGCACCTCAAGAATCGTTTTTTCCCCCATAAGTCTACGCAGATACACACAATCCTCATAGATAATCTGCCTATAAAATCTCTCCTGCCCTTCTTCCTCAATCCCTTCCGTCCTGTTCACTGATATTAAGAGTTCATAATCTGTATTCTGCACATCTCGATTATGCAGGATAACTGGTCCTGTCATATAAATTCCTGTTTCAAGCAGTTTTTCTTCCAACCGGTGTAACTGGTTCTTGTCAAAGAGATTTTTCTCCTTTGATCGAAATACAGCAATATTTTCCAAATATAAGTTTTTTCTTTGTAGCATTATTCCTCTCCTGTTCCTCATCTTGTTTCAGTCTTACCTTAACATTACTTCTATGCACTTTGCATATCAAACATATCAAAGTTGTATACGGTTTAAATATCAAAATTTATTTAGAAAAAGCCATGCAAAGTAAACAAAAAATATGATGACCACAATGAAAACTATAAACACCAGTTCCACCATATTGGAAGTAATGTCGGTTCTTGTCCTACATTACAAACTTTTAACTCTGCATTCAATCGTAAATTTTTTCATTTTAAACATACTCATTTACAATTCTTTCGCACAAATAGTGGGATTATAGTCGCAACAATTATTTTTCCGCATATCTACATCTTCTTAATAAAATTCATCAATTCTATGCCTTTTTGTATTGTTTGTTTCTACTTTCCACTATTGAATGCTCCGTGCCACTTCTTCTTCTCTCTGCTGAATTATTGTAATCGAAGTGTTGATATTAGATGCATCCTTTGAAAGAAGATTCTTGTAATCTAAGATTAGTTGTAACATCTTATCATAAGTCTCTAGGAAAGCAGCCATTGATGGCACTCTTCCCGTTACTTCCACATTCCTTCCCTGTCCATTCAATGCACTGGCCGCATTTGATAGGTCACCCAACTGTGCCCTAATTTCTGATGATTCTATTGCGATATGTTCCGACATCTTCATCCCTCCTATTAATATCCGAGTGTATCCAGCCAATTTTCCAAATTGTTAATCACAATCTGTATCTGTCCAATAATTCCGTTCTGCTCATACTTTTCGTTCTCGTATCTAGTAATTGCATCATTGACTGCATCTAATGCACTATCCAATTCACTATAATACAGATTATAACCTTCTACTAATCCCGCATCTACAGAACTTGTAAATTCTGTTTTGGTACTTCCCTGCCATTCCACGATATCAGTCCTGTGTACAGTCTTCGCAGTGTTTCTCTGAGTATTTACTTCGACCTTGTTATCTTCTAATATCTTTTTTACCGGTCTCAGGCGCTCAATCTTCTCATTTGCATCGTTAATGATACTTTCTGCCGCTGCTCTATTAGCTTCATACTGCGCAATCTGGTTCTTAATCTGCGCCATCTCCATTGCATTATAAGCTGACATTTTCTTTCTCTCCTCTGACTCTTTCTCCCCTTATACTCCGCCTTCAGTTGTCATTTTTTTCTTTACTAATTTTATATCTTGTTTTATCCTCTTCATCGCCAAATTTCTCCATCAACAACATCCTGATTTCGTCTACATGTTTCATTCTCTCATAAAAATTCATTTTGCCAAACTTACTGTTGTTAAGATATTTTCTCGCTATTTCCGTATTTTTTTCATGCCACGGGATTCCCGCAGCGTTGCCCCCTAAAATCCCTGCCCTTTTCCATAAATACGCATATAGTTCTGTGCTTCTTTCATAATATAGGTCAGACAAAATGATTTCTCCAATCCCTCCGTCCACATACATCAATTTAATTCGTGAATGCATATGATTAGGGGCTGTCCTCAATCCGAAATCAATTGCCACCACCATCTTCTTGTGTAACAACAACCCACCAATCCAGAACCAATTTCTACTTTCTTTTACGTATGGATAGATGGACATTTCTTTAAATTCCTCTACTCCTTGAAAATCTTCATCCACCAACATCTTGTTTAGTTCCGCTTTGCTAAGCATATCTCCAACATAAGGAAGGCAATGATATCTGGGACTTACATACTTCCTCATGGGTGAAAATGTACCAATTGTAGTTATTATAAAAATGATGTAGCCAAACAATATCTGAGAAATTGATTCTTGCTCAGAAAAATAAAGTATCGTACTTATCAATACTGTAAACAAACAGATATTCCATAATAGAAAAACAACAAATTTCTTTAATGGATATCGCCTTTTCCACTCTATTTGTAATATAATGTTCTTTTGTTTTCCATACTTTTCTTTGATTAAAGCACGATCCGCATATGGTCTATACAGTACTCTATAAAAGGCATCGCCAATTACCATGAACATGATTCCGAATGTCAATAACAATATTTTTACCAGTATATATTGATTATTTAATCCTATACGTATATAAACCTCTTGCGAACATATTGCACCAATTATAAACAACTGCATTCCTACAATTACTAATATCGCTCCTGCTTTTCTTTTCACTGTAACTCTCCTTCTCTTCTTTTTCTATAATCCTAATAAATTTCCTACCCGGTCGCAAAAACTATCTACTCCCAGTTTTGTAATATCTACTAGACTGTCTTTTTCCCCATCTCCATCCATATCTTTCACATCCAAATTTGCTATACCGTTAATTGCCCCACCTATTACAAAACCGATAACAGCTCCCGCAACTGTTCCTACTCCTGGAAAAGCAGCCGTTCCAATAGCCATTCCTGCCGCCATTGCTCCTGCACCGGACACAATATCTACTGCTGAATCTGATATTGTGTCCTGTACTGAGTCCGGCGTAATATTTAGATTTCCATAATCATCTATCATATTCTCTGATACATTACTACCCACGGTAACTAGTGTTCCAATTGCGCCTAAAACATGTCCCGCTTTCCCTATCTTGCTTACTTTTTTATATACCTCTGGGCTAAAATCATCCCAAATAGATATTCCTTCTCTAAAGACTCCCCAAGCCATTTTACTAGTCATTGCCGCTCTGCTTCCCCCTGTTTCTGCCAGTGCCTTAATCCTATCTATAGTTTGATTTGGTGTGTCTATTTGCAAATTTTTTATTGCAATACCATCCATACTCCAATTTTTCAAGCTGCTTTTATTGAAGCCTTCTGTTCCTATCTCAACTCCTAATTCCTTTAATACCTTTCCTATTCCCTGCTCATCCCACTTATGTATCGTTCCATTAGCATCCTTAATTCCGTCCATAATCTTACCACTCAGATGTACCTTCCCAGTGTCATCCACTATAAATGTAACGCCGTTTACTAATAACGAAATATCTTTATGGCCAATTGCCGCAGATTTAATTGCATCATATACCGGATTGTCGGTTACAATTCCTAGTTTTTCTAGAATATCATCCAATTCACTTAGGTCTATCTCCATCGACACTTCCTGTAGAATTGGCACATTCTCAATATCTTCCTTCGTATACTTATTACTCGTCTCCATCTGCTGTTTCAGCTTGCTATAAGCTGGATTTAGGACATAACTTCCCGGCACATACGTGGATGCACTCGTGTCAATACCTGTTCTGGACGCTATAATACTCTGAATAGTTTGTATCATCTCGTTGACTGGCTGACAATCATTCTTATGAGTCTCCTCATACTCTCCGATCTGCTGATTCAGGTTCTGTACATACATTATCAACCCACTATAAGAAGAATCAGCTGTGCTTCCATCCGGCTTGGTCACAGATGCTATATCATTGATGCCTGCAATCGCAGAATTCACACTTTCTACCACTTTCTGGAAGTTCCCTTGATTGCTCAAAAGTTTCTCGTACTGGTCTTCGAGGGATGACTGACATAACTCCGCATCCATCTGGGTATCAATGCCCTGATATCCGATAATATACCCCGCTAGCCGCATCACATATTCCTCCAATACCTGCCGGATTCCTTTGATGACTGGCACCTGTACCTCCGTCAAGTAACTCCTTATACTGTCTCCTGTTTCTCCTTGTACAGACATGGTCATCTTTGTGGTTTCCACTGCCTGCTGTACCTGGGTAAGCTGATCCTGCCACTCTTCTATCTGACCAGATATTGTCTCCAGCGCCCGATATAATTCCTCTGTCCTCACATGATAACTGGAACTCATATGTACTCTCTCCTTCGTAAGTTTACCTCTTCCCTTGCTATTTTTCTTATAGGTGTGCAAAGGAATTTATTGTATTACCAATCTTCTGTCAAAATTTCTACCTTTGTAACAATATCTTTTTTTAAATTAATTCTATATACTTTCCACCCAACAATAGATTGTCTTCTATTCTGTATTCATATACTTCTATTTCTTTTGTACCCTTTTTTGTTTCCGTTTTATTAGGATTTCCAAGTAATGTTTCTATTTCTTCTCTTTTCATTCCTATTACTTCATATTGTTTTTCAAAGCTTTTAATAAATTTATATCTTTTAGAATCACTACTTGCTTCATAGCCCATCTGCAGCCTTTGATATGATGGCAGCATTGCAATAGAACCGGCCTGATAATTGGTTACTGATATAGCAGAGCCTCCTGTTCTTGCCATCAAAATAGACCTTATAGACTCCATCATAGAGTCCATATTCTGTGTGTCGTTTTGATGCGTTTGCTCATAATCACCAATGTCGCCGTTTAAAGTTTTAACACGACTTTCCATCAACTGATAAGAAAGTACTAAAGATAAACCTGAAGGCTGTACAACTGAAACAATGTCACTAACATTGGAAATGACACTATTGATTTCTTCCCGTAAATTCTCAAAGTCCGCCCTTCCATTCTCCAATACTTGATGTTGCTCTTCTAGTATTATTTTTTATACAGTTAAATCACCATTTATTATGCATTAAGTTTTAATCTAGCATGTCTAAATAATAATTATCATCTTCCTGAATTTTTATTAAAAATTCTTCTAATGAGTCTGCAATCTTAACATCATAATAAAAGATATTGCTTGAATTATCATCTGTCAATTCTATTGATATTAATGCTGATTCACTACCTTCAAAAAATATTAATTTACCCTCTTCATACTCATCATATATCTCAATATCAGGATAAAATTCAAAATCACCTTTTCTTAATCTAAAATCTCTTATTGAATCAGTATCCATAATACGATTTACATTATTCTCCGATCCTTTGATAAATCCATATCCAATCCCTAATAATAAATCCTTTAACTCTCTTGGAACAGTTAAGTTTAGCTTTTTTTCCAATTCATTTATCTCTTCTACTTTAACTGGATAAAATTCACTTCCATTATGGTATTTTAAAAATTCAAATTTCACTACTTGTTACCTCCTTTAAATAATTTATTTGCTGGAGAACCAGCTCCATGTATTCCTGATTGATGCTCATTAGGGAATTTTGCTGGATGTATATTCCACCACTCATTTTCTCCTCCGAATGAATTTTCAATCACATGATGTGCATCATACTTATCCCCAGCTTTTCTAACAACCTTTCCTGTGTTAGGAGAAATCACATCTTCTGTGTATGTTGGCCATTTTTGTCCTGTATTGCGTTCCCACTCTTCAATTAAATTACTCTTAATTTTATTAAATTCATTTCTATGCTTTGCAGTTTCTTTTGGCGTTAATTTTGAGTATTCCTTATTTCTTAATGCATTTTTTAATTCTTCAACTTGATTTTTAGGTAATTTAATTCTTGTTCTTGATTCAATGTCTCTCACATAATCTTTAATTAAATTATAATCTATTTTAGGGTTACTTACCCCATCAACGGCTTTTCTCTGCAAAGTTATCAAGTTATCTACATCCCCGACTTCCGATACCGAACTATTCACTGGATTTCCTGATAGAACTCCTTCTACCATATTGCTTCCAACATTGCCAATATACGGCTATCTGTACTTTGATAGATTACATCATAAACTTTATCCTCTGCTACATTACCAATCAATATCCTTCCACCATCTACGGCGATAGCTTTAAATTTTGTAGCACCTGTTGCTCCTTTTAAGATGCCACTCATCGGTAATGCCATTGCAGAAATCATAGTACTGGCATTTCCTATAGTATAATATAATTCCGGATTTCCTGCAAACAGTGTATCACGGTCCATGGAACGAACACGTTCAGGAACTGTGTAAATAAATGGAGTAAAATGCTTGTTTTCCTAGCATCTAGTCGTAGATGCTAGGATTTCTTTTTTTATATCTATCCCGAAACTAAGCACTTACTAAAAAACGCACCTCTTTCGCAATAAAAAATTGTTTTGAAAGAAGTACGTTTATATCAGCGTTTTGGAACTCAATATGAAGTTTTCATTCTCCTTATATGTACCCAGAGGCAAATTTTCGCCCTAAGAGTGTCTTTATAACACCTTTCGCTATTGCCATTACTTCGTAAGGGCAAGACGAAAGCTGTTAGTAAAGACAGTTGGGTAAAGGGAACGGGAGGTTGGCGTGTCCTTATGTGGAGACATAATTAAATACTTATTGAAGCATTAATATCCAGTCAAAAAAAGCTTTCCCTTCATTCTCATAATTTCCTCTATTACCATTATTAACTGAATCTTGTGCTACTTTTATAGCCTCCTCAGTTTTATTCATATGAATATACGCTAAACACTTTAGTATTTCCTTATCCATACCATTTTCATAATTGATAATATACTCATCAACATCATACTTTTCCATGAAATTACGACTACATTTTTCCACCAATCCAACAAGATATTCTGCTTGTTCCTCATATTTCTCCGCAAGGTCTACTTCCCCCTTTTTCAACAAAACCGAAGGAGCCTTAAAAGCACCACATGCCCTTAGCGAATCATTTTTTTTACTATTAGATTGCATTTGCATAATCTTCCAAAAAATATCGTCATAATCATAATTTTTTATATAAATTCTATAAATTAATTTCTGCGAATTTATAATAAGGAAATCGCAATGGATAAACGCCTTATCTATTACCCTGTAAATGGTGTTTGCCTTTGCTTTGTATCCTCTGCTATCCGAGGAGACGTATATCGCACTAATTAATTGCTTTTGCTGATTTTTATCTAATTTCATCTGTTTCCTCCTGTGAAACACAATATTGTATCTTTATACCCAGTTCAGCAACTTGATTTTGAACTGATTGTAAAAATTTTTCTGCATTAACGGTTAAATTATATAAGAAATGAATCTCTATAACTCCATATACTATTTCTTCTCCTTTGTAGATTTCTTCATATTGCTTCTCTTCAAGAAAGGTAATATATACATTAATCTTTCTTTGCAACATCATCAGATGCTGATATTCATCACTCCAATCTAAATGGTCAGCTATCAATAAAATTATCCCATTCTTATCATTAGTTAATGCAACACCATCTATCGTTTTATTATCAACTACCGACATAATGCCTCCTACTCTGGTCGAATTATTGTTACTTTTGTACCTGACGGAATTTGGTATCCACCTGTGAATATGCCTTTTCCTTTTCCAACAACAGTTGCCCCACTTTCAAAAATCTCTGGAAATGCTATTTTTTGATTATTTGTTAACGGTGCTGCCAAAGATGATTTAAATTCATTTATTACAACATTTCCATTTGCATCCAATCCAATTGCATCAACTCTTGTTCTAACACCAGAAGATGTTTTAACGGTAATCTGCTCAACTGCATTGTTATTTTTAGAACTAAATTTAGCAAATTCTTGTTGTTCAAAAACTCTTCCATTTGCCCTATTTTGTGCTAATACATCAGCTTTACTGCCACTCTCTACAACTTCTGCAACATCATCTAGCTTATTCACTTCTACATTACTTAAAACTTTTTCACCTAAGGCAATGTCATCGGAGTTCTTGAATATCGTTGTATGGCTTAGTTCTTCAATATCCACCTTTCTCGCCACATCTCCAATTTCCGATACTGAACTATTCGCTGGGTTTCCTGATAGAACTCCTTCTACCACATTGCTTCCCAACATTGCCAATATACGGCTATCTGTACTTTGATAAATTGCATCATAAACTTTATCTTCTGCTACATTACCAATCAATATCCTTCCACCATCTACGGCGATAGTTTTAAATTTTGCAGCACCTGTTGCCCCTTTTAAAATACCACTCATCGGTAATGCCATTGCCGAAATCATAGTACTGGCATTTCCTATAGTATAATATAAATCCGGATTTCCTGCAAACAGTGTATCACGGATAGGATTTTCTGCCATTGTAAATCCATCCCCGGAAAAGCCAAGGGATATATTATTCATTCCTTCTGTTGCGTTCGATAATCCATATAAGGTAGATGTTCCTCCCACAACAGCTGCACTAAACACAATAGGAGCAGCCGCACCCGCAGTTGCGAAGATTAATGCTGTTCCCACTGTTGCGGATACAATTCCTGCAAGAAGTTGTTTTAATCCTTCCGCTTTCCTATCATCAGCAAGTTTATCGTTCATTTTATCTTCAAACTTTTTCATTGCAGCTTCGTACTGAGCTATGTTCTGATCTACATAATTTCCACTTGCCTCATAATCCATCTGCAGCCTTTGATATGCTGGCAGCATTGCAATAGAACCAGCCTGATAATTAGTTACTGATACAGCAGGACTTCCTGTTCTTGCTATCAAAATAGACCTTATAGACTCCAGCATAGAGTCCATATTCTGCGTATCATTTTGATGTGTTTCCTCATAATCACCAATGTCACTGTTTAAAGTTTTAACACGACTTTCCATTAACTGATAAGAGAGTACTAAAGATAAACCTGAAGGCTGTACAACTGAAACAATATCACTAACGTTGGAAATGATGCTATTGATTTCTTCTCGTAAATTTTCAAAATCTTCCCGTCCCTTCTCCAATACTTGCTGTTGTTCCTCCAATATTTCCTGTGGAATCTCAGCCTCATAAGAAGAATCAATTCCATAATATCCCTCTGCATATACCGAAAGACGTACCTGAAACTCAGTTAAGAGTTGCTGTAGTGATCCAATCACAGGAATATGTACTTCTTGTATATAATTCTGTATGCTTTTCCCGGTTTCCCCTTGGATGCATGGTGTTACTACAATCGTTTCTAATGCCTGATAAACCGTCTCTAATTGTGTTCCCCATTCACTCAACTGGCTAATCATCTGATTTTGTACTTCCAACAACTCTTCAATTTTCACATGGTATCCCATAACACACCTCCTCCTTGGGTGCTTCTTTTCAAATTCTGTATTTTGCAACCGCTAAATGTCATGGTTTTATTAAAGATTGTTCTGCATAAGTCATACAGGTACTGACATCCCGTAGTTTTCCCACATCTTCCTGTAATAAAGTTTTATAACTTCCAAACAGTTCCGATAAAGTCTGATAGGTTTCTAAAAATGCTTCCAACGTTTTCATATTTCCTGTAATTTCCGGCTGTTCTTTACTTTTTTTAATACCTTGGCTGGCCACAGATAACGCTGCCACATTCGAATTATAAGTTAATTTATTTAATTCAATCATTGACAGTCCCCCTTTACTTAATTAAGCAATGTTTCAATATAATTCCCCAAAGAGTTAATCTGACTTTTTAGCCAGCCAATCACGCCTTCTTGATCATAAATCTGATTTTCCAATCTTGTGATTTCATCCATAATCGCATCTACGGCTCGATCGGTTTCATCATAATATGTTTGATAACATGGTTTAAGCTGTTCCTCAGCAATCCCTTCATATTCTTCTTTATTAGATCCTTTCCAACTGCTGCATGAAAGTTTTTGCGTAATGTCAAATTTCTCCGTTTCTATATTCAGTTTATAAGTCTGCAGTTTCTGTTTTGCATCTTCTAAACGCTCAATTTTCTTTTCTAATCCCTGAATTTCATTTTGGCACTCTGAAATCCTATAGTTTGCTTGAGTAATTTCATATTCTGCGGATGAAATAGCAGCTTGATTTTTATTTGCCATGCATCACACCTCCTCCCTATCCAGAAAGCAAAAGTTTTATGACTCATTTTCTATTTTTAATAATCCATCCAAATGTTCTTTTAAACTTTTCTGCATTCGGAAATCATCTTCATCTTGAAAACCTTTTTGAATTACTTCTTCAATGTCCTCATGGTTTAGATACAACACGTTTTCCCCAATCAATCCTTCTGGATAAGTACAAGCAACATAATCAAAATATTTTTGCTCTCCCTTGAGAATTGCTACAACACCTCTTCCAATTAGAATGAGCTTTTTTACACTTCCTTTTACAAGAATTACAGAACCTAATGGTAAAAACTTTTCTTCTTTCATCAATACTTTCCTCCTGCTTCCAAATTATGTTAAAACAATTTTATTTTTTATTTTCTTGTTTCCATTTTTTATACTCTTTTATTGTATTACTATTTTTACGAGTATTATTGATTTCCTCTTTTAGCAACTCCTCTGTATATTCATTCATATTTTTTTCTCCACTTTCAAATTCTTCATCAAATATTACTATGTTTAAATCTTCTATCTTTACAAGTACTCGCATACTGCATTCCAATTTTGATAGAGTCATTAACCAGTCTGAAATTATCTCTGCATATTGTTCATCTGTTTGATTATTCTCCAGATAAATCATAGGCTCTATAGTGTATTCTTCTTTTTTTATATATTCATCTATATCTTCTTTTCCTGTCCATTTTGTTTCTGACAAATTTCCTGAAATATCAATTTCATACTTTTTAATATATTTTTTTTCTTGGCATAACGGTTCAATCATGTTATATAATTTTTCTTTAAAAAAAGTAATATGGTAGGAATCTTTAAAAAGCCCGGTATTTCTTGCATATACCTGAAAAATATCATCTTGATTTTCTGCCTTTGCTTCTGCTTGTATCCAATTAATTCCTATCTTCTCTTCCTTATATTTTTTTACTTTAGTTATGTCAAAGTTTTCTCCATATTTATCCTCTAAATTCTGTAAAATAAATTCCTCAGCTTCTTTTTGATTGTTAAACCCTTTCATTTTACATCCTCCTAACGTTATTACTGATAAAATTAATACAATTATTAAAAATATAGTTTTTTTCCACACAATTACCCCTCCCATATAATTTCTAAATACTTTTCTCCATTATTCTCTTCTATAGTGCAATAAATTCCTTTTTCTTTAAACGCATCGGTCGCTGCTTCTAGCATTCCTTCGTCTTCAATATAGAACCTATGTACCGAATACAATTCTTCTTTCGTATATGCTTTTTCAGTTTTTATTGAAAGATTCCAAAAGTGTTCACCGTTGTTTTCTGAATATATACTTGTATCATTTTCTAGGAGAGGCTTGTCATCATCATTTTTATCATATATAAGTTGCACTGTTCGAAACTGTTCTTCGTCATTTAAGCAATGATACAACGTATATCGACTTTGTTGACTATCTTCTGCATATGGATTTGCCAAAGCATCCGATATATCTCTATAATAAATTCCAAATTCCCCGCCAAAAGCATTACCAAATCCATAGTTTCCCTTCCATAATTCTATACGATATTCCCGATTTCCATACTGAAAAGTAACAATTTCATCATCAAGATCCATACCTAAAAGTGCTCCAGCTTCATCGTAAAAATCCATAAAGCCAAATTTAGATTGTAGCGATCCTTTTTGGGTAATATAATAATCTTTTTCAGTTCCTATATAATCAAATCCTAAAAGCCTTGTGATCTCTCCATTTTCATTAATAAAATTCCAGAGTTTTGATTCTAGTTCCGGTTTACTAAGTATCTGAATTGCTTTTTCTCCTCCGTGCTGTAAAATACTAATAACCGCTTTTCCAAAAGGTAGAAAAGAAACAACTTTGGCACCACGTTTCTCTGCCTCTCCTATAAACTCCCATATATTCCCTTGAAGCTCGTCTAATATCATTGTGACAGCAATTATTTCTTCTTCAGATAGATTGAATTTTTCCAAATCTTCCATGTGCACTTTATTTAATAATCCTACCCATAAATTCCAATCCGCTTTTTCCCAGTCTATTTCCCCATTTTCTCCAAATGGATTTAACTTATCATAAATCTCTTGAATTTTGTCTAGTTTTTTCCGATATTTAGAATAAGCTTGTATGTACTTGAACCATTCAGGATCTATACCATTTAATTCATAACATTTGGTTTCTGAATTATAAGAAATTTTCGCCATGTTCATTTTCGTTTGTTGCAAAATTCCCATTACACCTTCAGCAGCAACATATAAATCTTGTGTTGTATTTAAAAATTCATCAATCGCTTCTAATTTTTGTTGAATTTCTTCTATCATTTGGTCGCACAAACGGATTCCCCAGAAATTTAACACAGATCCCAGAGGAAAATCGTATAACCTTTGACGTTGTGCCTGCCATTGTTCTAATTCATTATTTAAAATATCTTGATTTAATTCTGACACTTGCGGAAGCATACTTCCTGCATTCTGATATCCGTCATTCCCCTCTTTTTGATATTCACCCCATAACCGATAAGATTGTAAAATCGGTTGATGTACGGAAGCAATGTAATCTTTCGTATTTCCCCATGCAATACCACTTAGTTCCTCTGTATGTATTTTCTCCATGACCCGTGATGCAGTAACTATTTTCCCCATTAATGCTTCTAATTCCGAATTCATTTTTGATAATTTATCTTGTATTTTACACGGATAAATGATTACTCCCATATTTACACCTCCGCTTACCAATTTTTCTTAGTGATTTCTTTCAAAAAAATTGCCAATTTCTTCTTCCATTGCTTTCAATTTTCTATATTGTTCCTCTAATGCTTCTTCTTCACGCTGGCATTCACGCATAGCTTGCTTTTCAAATTCTTGGACAGCATCTTGCAATTTATAAATTTCCTGACACTCTCCCCATTGCTGATACAATATTTCCATGGAACTTTTAGATAGAAGAAGCAGTTGTTTTATTTCCGCTTCTGTGTCCTCCTGTTTTTTCACATTTTTTCTATATTCATTCTCATATTCTTCTATTTCTTGCCATTCTTTTTGATTTATATGAAAATCCTCTTTCACCATTAATTCTATCTCCATCTTTATTTTTGAAGTAAGTTTTTATCTGCATCTTCTAAATCGACACCAATTTCTTTAATGTTTTCTCCTAATTCTTCCATAAATATATGATAATCAGCTAAGGTCGTTTTCCCGTTTTCATAGGATTGACTACATTCCATGTCTACCTGTGTCGTGCCAGCTTGGCACGACACAGATGATAATTGTAACTCTCTCGCTGCACTTTTGATCCCCTGTGCAATCTCTAAAACTATTTGACAATTGTTTTTAATATCCATAAAATTCCCCCTAATATTTTGGAACCCGCACTTTAACATAAGCTCCATTATGGAACAATAAACCATCTTTAAACTGTGGAAGTTCCTTGGCTGAATTAATCGGGAATATTGCTGTTGTTCCCTGATTTCCAAGAAGTAAACCTTCTGTTGTGTTTTTCGCAAATTTCGTCACTTCGTCAAATCCTTTCATCTTTCCGGAATGTGCAGTCAAAATGATACTGATACCAACACCTGCTGCCTCATTCAGAATAGGAGCCAAAGTTATCGCCTGTGTTTTGGTCAATTCCACAAAATTATCCCAATCGTCTACAATCAAGCTAAACGGCTGCAATTCCCGGCAGATTTCCTTTGGATTTAACGTCGGATCCATTTCTAATGATTCCTTGACTTTTTGATTTCTTTCTGTGATCTCTGCCTTGAGTGCATCTATGAGCAGTGGCACCATTGCCTGATTTTCTATATAAACAACTTTTTCTGATGTTTTATAGGAATAAAGTTCCATAGCTTTGGAATCTACCAGATAGATTTTTCCTTTTCCTAGCATCTGATCGAGAATGACCTTCAATACGTTTGTCTTACCTCTTGCTGCTTCACCAAGAATCGTAAATGGTGTATTTCCAAGCTGGAATCCGCAGGCACACACAGCTTCTTTTTCGAGTCCAACATAAATATCCTGCTCTGTATGAGGATATTCTTTCATATCTGCAAAGAACAAGTTTTCTGGAAGAACCGGAATTCTTGGAGCTTGTTCACCTGGATACAGAGCATCAATATTCTGTATCAATTCTTTAATTTTATCCTTATATTCCAATTCTGTTTCAAACTTGACCATGCTGTAAAGCTGCATTACACTTATCATATTGTCATATTTCAAAAGAGCTCGTCCTTTTGTTTCTGATTGTTTATAAGTGCTTCTTCCAACAATTAAATTTACATCTGACTCATCAAACAGATATCCCGCCACTTTGTTTTTAAAATTGTTGTAGGTAGAATATTTCATGCTATTGCTTCTGGTAGCAGTTGCAATCACAAAAATCCCAAGTCCATAACCATCACGGGAAATCTTTTGGAAAAATTCTTCAGCCTCATATCCAAGTTCTTTTACTACATCAAAATTGTCAATCACAAGAACAATTGCTTTCATTTTCTCTGCAGAAACCTGATTGTAAACTTCAAAATTCTGTACTACTTCATCTGCCAGTTTTTTCTTTCTCTCTCTGATTTCTTTCTGCAAAATCCCCATTAACTTCTGGAATCTTTCCGAGTCATCAAATACAATATAATCTGCCACATGAGAAAGTTTGTTTAATGGCATCAGACCACTGTTTCCGAAATCCAAAATATAAAAATTCAAATCCTGCACGCTATTCTGCATAGCCAAGGACAAAACCGCAGTTGTCAAAAAGACGGTTTTCCCATATCCTGCTGAAGCAATATACAGCAAATTCCCATCTTTGATAAAATCAACATCATATGGAATCTGTTCCTGTTTTTCCGGAATATCAATGAGTCCCATAGCAATTTTCATGTTCAATTCTTTTGGGGTTGCACGAATCAGTTCCTGTGGGCTTACAAGTTGTTCCGGTAGTGGTGGAAGCCAAGGTTTTTTCACCTCTTTTACATCTTGTGTTTCATAATACTCGTGAATATAGCGTACTACTGCGTCCAACTGCGTTTTTACTACTTTGTTGTTTTCTTTCGTATCACTTAAATCTTGATTTACCAATTCCCCTTGTCCGATTTCATTGAGTACATAAACCCGGTCATCGACTTTTTCTTTCTGTTCTTCTTCATTATAAGCAGCTCCACTCCACGCAGATTGGAACAATTCATAGATTTCATTATTACCCACTTGCAGATAGGCACGTCCAGGCAGCGTAATGTTTGCTGCATCTGCCGTTTTTAAAATTTCTTTACTGTCTGCTTCGTTCTGTACTTTAAGTGCCAACTTAAATTTTGAGTTTGACCAAATCTGATCATCTACTACACCTGTAGGTTTCTGAGTTGCCAAAATCAAGTGTACACCAAGGCTTCGTCCAATACGGGCAGCAGATACCAGCTCTGACATGAATTCCGGCTGTTCCTTTTTTAATTCAGCGAATTCATCACTGATCAGGAATAAATGTGGAAGAGGTTCTTCTGCCTCTCCATTTTTAAATAACTTATTATAGTTATTGATATGGTTCACATCATATTGATTAAAGATACTTTGTCTTCTTGCTAGTTCACTTTTGATAGATGCCAACGCACGCATACTCTGGGAACCATCCAAGTTCGTAATCGTCCCCAATAAATGTGGAAGGGCTGTAAACATCTTAGACATACCGCCTCCCTTATAGTCAATCAAAAGGAAGGCAACCTCATAAGGATTGAAATTTACAGCAAGTGAAAGAATATACGATTGTAAGATTTCTGATTTTCCGGAACCTGTTGTACCTGCAACCAGACCATGCGGTCCATGAGCTTTCTCATGAAGATTCAAATACACATAATCTCCGGCTGCTCTTGCACCAAGCGGTACTGCCAATGATTTTGAAGAATTATTTTTTCTCCATCTTTCTTCAATCCGAAGTTGTGATGGTCGTTCCACCTGATACATTTGGAAGAAAGTAATACTGTTCGGTATCTGTGCACTAATCCCCTGCATGTGTTCTAGCACACCCAGATTTCTTCCAAGCCACTCTAAAGGAATTTCCTGCATATTATGAAGCCTGAACTTTTCCTGCTTTTCTTCCCGTTCATCAATCAGCAGAAGTCCATCTTCTGAGTTTTTCAGCATTGCAATAGTTCCTATATTTTCTGGCAGATTTGCCCTTAAATGAGAGGTATAAATGATAGAAAATCCTAAATTATACCCTTCCTTTTCCAAATACTCCATGATGGAATGATCCATAATCCATTTTGGCTCATCAATCAGAAAGAGAAAGTGTGGTAGAAAAGTACTCTCTTTTTTGCTTTCCTCTTCTTTTTGCTTCCTGTCTTTTAAAATCTGATATAGACTTCCTAAAATCTGATCTCTTTTGTTTTCTGAATTGATCATTGCAACGCTGTTTACCGTATGGATTTTAAAATGCGGATACCAGCGCATCCACTGGAAATCTTCCTGATAAGCTTCATCATAGATTGCAATAATTTCCAAATCATGATAACTGTGAAAGAACGTGAGCTGGCAAATGAGTGCCTTTATTTGCTCATGTATTACACTTTTTTCTCCTACCAGGCCAAGATGAGCCTTTTTCAAATCGATAACTACCGGTTTTTCAATGACAGAAAATTCTTTTTGAATCGCTTTTGCCTCATCTTCCAATATATCTGGTTTCGTTTTTAATTCATCAAGTTTCAGCTGAATTTGAAGCTGTGGATGTGTTTTTTCTACTCCCAATGATACTTTTAGAAAATCTTCGTCATTATAATTTCGCTCATAAATTCTAGGGCTGTATTCTTCAATCATATTCCGGATTTCAGATACAGACGGATAATTATATTCATAGGCTTCTTTTTCTTTACAATAGGCATGATAGATTTCTTTTCGTTTCCGCAATAGATACTGCTTATAGGTTTTTTCTCTCAGAATTTTGTTTTCTTTTAATTCTTTCTTATCACTGAAAAAACGCATAATGGAAACAACTAAAGACATCCCCGTACCGGCAACCGCCATCACTACAAATAATCCACGCTTCATAATCACACTAATTGCAATGGTAATGCAAATCATAATCACAGGTGGCAATATTAGCTGAACAAGTCCGCCTTTTTTACGATCCATCAATTCTTTTGGCTTCTCTAATTGAATTTTTTCTTCCTGTACTCTTTTGATAATTCTTGGAGAACGTTTATACTTCGGAAAACCTTCAAAGGGAACTCTGGAATCTTTTATAACAGGAAGCTGTGTATGTATTTCAGCAATATTCCCTTCTATAAGAATTACATTTTCCACTAAAATGACAGAAATATCTCCAATTGTTAAAACATCTCCATTTTCCAGAAATATCTTGTCTTGCTGTATCACCTTATCATTGATAAGCAAAACATCTTCCGTTTCTTTATGAATGGAAATTTCTTTCCCTTTTACAATAATATCGACCTTACACTGTGGGAAAACGATATCTGCTTTCCTTGAACCTATCGTAAAGTAATCGGGACGAAATAATCTTATTCTTCCTGTTTCCATTTTCATTCTCCATCCCCCTCAGTATCCCCTGTAGCTGTACCTTCATAATTGTTTGAATCTTCCGTTTCATATTTTTCCATCAAGGGTTCCATTTTCTTTGTAATTTCATTCAGCTTATCAGATTTTTCTGCACCTGTTAATTCTGTATTTTCTTCTGTTATTGCTTTTTCTTTCATATACGCATATAAAAGTAATTGATCATCTGAAAGCCGTAGTGCAATATCAGCAGCCTGTTCTGTATCGCTTCTTCCCAGATAAATCCAGTAGTCTAATTTCGACTCCGTATCATTCAATGTCATTTTAGCTAAAATATTATCTTTTTGCTCTTGTGTAAGATTTTCGCTACGGACATATGCATTCGCAAGCATGAATTTCTGTGGAGCTGTCATCTTCTGCACCTTGACATCTCTCATACAGTCTATACATGTAACATAATCTGACTGAACATATGCATCACTAAGCTCTATAACGGCTCTTTGATAAGGTTCTTTTACTATGCGGTCATTGCCTATGTATCCAACTGTTCCCAACAATACAACGCCTAGAATTGCTGCTGTTACTTTTAATGTTGTCACTTTGCTTTTTGGTATCAGAACTTTCTTCTCTCTTCGGTCTTTCTTAATTCGTTCATATTCTTCACAAAGTATCTTTTGTATGTCCTCTACTGATGTTCCTGACTGTACCTGTCCTAACACTCCTTCTTTCCCTAAAAGCTGCATACCTCCCTGCAAATAATCTTCAAATGTATATTTATTCTGTAAAGCATATCCGACAACTGCTTTATAGGCATTTAAGAACTGTTCCTCCTGGTCTGCACTTGCAGACAGAACATCTCTGCTTTTCGCTTTCACACTTCCATGAAGATCATAAAACAGATTTTGGGGCTGCAAAGAAAAAGAATATTTTTCCAGGTATTTTTTAAGATTTCCAATATCGTCTAAAACTAAAAGGATATCAGGAAGGTCTTCTTTTCGAATCTCCGTGAACGATCTTCGGTTTTCTAAATCATACGTAATTTCTAATTCTTCTGTCTTTTCCTCTATATGTGACTGTAAAAAGCCATATTCCGGATAGGTAATCCATTGATATTCATATGCATCTTTTGCTACAAGTTCTGATTTTTTAATAACTTCTTTTATTACTGTATCTTCCATAACCTTCCTCACCTTCAAGTTTCTTTTTTATTATATAAGAGCTACTGTCTGACAAAATTTCTCGACATTCTCTTTTTGATTCTGTATATCTGATCCAATCGCATTATTCATCAATGAAATTTTCATTTTTGTTTTTCCAAAATGAAGTAAAACTACTTTCCTTCCCGGAAGAATACCACCTTTCACTTCTGCTTTTGTAATACTGCTTTTCGGAATAGATATGCTGTTTTTAATTTTGCTTACATTTACTGAGTCCACAATTACAAAATTGATATTATTTTCTGTCATACCCAAATAGCAATAAGCATTACTTAAAGCACCTAAGGCCGCTGCTCCACTTCCAGCAATAAGTGATATCCCACCAATAGCTGCATATGTCTTCGCATCAGCCATAATAGTTCCCCATAATTTGCATTGATAAGTTTCTCCTTCAGCTAAAATTGCTCCTAACATTTCATTTTTGTCCTTTTCATTCATTGTCATCATAAACACAAACCTCCTATTTTAACATGTTCTATAAACCGCTTTCTTTCAAAAAGTCTTCTTTATTTATAACCCGTTTATAAAATTCTTGCTTTATTTCTTTTCTTAAAATTCTATTTTGAATTTTTCTCATATTATTAAAATCCAATGTAAACTCTTCAAAAATTTCTTGCAAAGAATTTATGATTTTTTCTGCTTCTTCAATATCAATCATGGCAAATACAATATTTTCTCCATTTTTTGTTGCTATTGATAATTTTTCAAATGATGAATATAAAGATTTGCGTTCTTCTATCAAATCCAAAACTAATTTTCTTGGTATATAAACTTCATCAGCATAAATCCATTTAGAGGAATAATATATTTCAATCTTTCCAGATTTCTTCTCGTCAATAACGACTTTTGAAAACGATTCATTATTAATTCGATTTTTCAATTCTCTGAAAGATAAATATTTTTTTACTACTGTCATACACCTAAAACTTTTAGGTATTAATAGTTTATATAAAAGGTAAAGGAAACAAATAAGCACAACAATGAAAAAAAATGCGACTCTAAAATCTCTTTGTAATTTATCTGTTCCCATAATACTTTTTTGCAATGAGATTGCGAAAATTATAGTACACATAAATATAATTATTGCTAATATAATTCTTTTAAATGTCCATATTCTTTTAATCATTTTCTTCTCCAAACTTTTTAATAAATTCTAAGTCTTCTTTATCGCTGTATCCTTCAAAAATAACCTCTTCAATATCGTCATCATTAAAAAGGAATGTATATTCCGCGCCTATATTTCCTTCTGGATAAAGGCAGGCCACATAATCAAATAATTCACCTGTAGAAGCTAAAATTTGTTTTCTTCCATAAATCATAACTCTTTTTGTTCCATTTTTTAATAATACTACGCTACCCAATGGTTTATATTTTTTCATTTTTTAATTCTCCTTTTTCATTTTTTTACCATGTACCTATTGCCTCACCTACTTTTGAGAAAAACCCACCAACACAATCTTTTATATATTCTGCACCTTCTTCCACAAATTCGCTAGCCATTTCTTTTAAATCCTCTGTAACTATACTATCATAAACTTTAGCTCCTATATATCCTATCCCAAAACCAGCTACTGCACCAACTACTGTACCAACCACCGGAATCGGAATAGCCGTTCCAAGTGCTGCTCCAACTTTCGCACATCCTGCACTAACAGCCATACTCCCAATGCCTGCTACACCTTCTACAACTGCGTCAGATATATATTCACTAACTTCTGTTTCACCTTCTAAATAATTATCATACATTTCCTCCCCAATATTACTAACAACAGAAAGGTATCCCACTGCACGTCCTGCATTACCCAGTATGTCTTTTTCTTGAAATGTAAAAGTTTCCTTTAAAAATCCAGTTCCTTTTAGCGTTGGAAATCCATTTTCCCGCAAATTAGACGTAGTTTTTGATATTATTTTTGAAAAATTTCTTTCATTTTTCGGCAAAAATTGATTTAGATGAGCATTAAAATACGCCGGACTATTAATTTTATATCTAGTGCCTTTAATATCTTTTAACACCTCAATATCCTTCCTCAAGCCAACTGTACCTTTTACAATGATATAGTCACCCTCTCTTACTAAATCACATTTTGTTGCTAAAGCTTTAATCGTCGTCCACAGTGTACTAGATGTGTCAATATTCAGTGAACTCATTGTTAAAAGTTCTGTTATGATGCTTGGCGTTACATACTTATTTTCTATATTTTCTTTCCTTTCCTTCCATTCGTTTCTGATTACATTCCGCCATTTTTTATTAATTTTAGACACATCAAATTGACCAGTGCTTGCATTCCATGCAGTTTGAATAGACAAAAGACCTGATTCAACTGCTTCATACAAACCTTTGCTTTCCGAATATAATGAATTTGTTTGTCCTTCAATTTGATACAACTTTTCAATTTTTCCTGTCAACTCATTAATTTTAAGTATGTTTGCCTGGATACAAGATTCATAATATGAAATAGAATTAAAATAATTAAAACTTTCTGTTCCTGATAAAATTGCATTATTCAAGCATAATTCTAAATTTTTAGTTATAGTTTCAAAACTATTATTTAAATTTTTAAGGCTTACTATTTGTGCATTTAACTCATCCTCATCTATATTTTCTTCTCCAATAGATACGCAAAGAGTTTCGCTATTTTGAATGACAATATCGTTTGCACAAATTAATCCCTGAATAACAGTTTCATGATCATCCATATGTGCTTTCATACTATCCCAAGCTTCGCTTTTTAAATTTGGGTTTCCTGTAAAATGGCCAATTACCTCCAAGATACAAACTAAGTTTTCATTATCATCTTTCAAACTATCAGCGATAGATTTTACCTGTTTTTTTAAAGCTGATGGATAAAGTTTTAATCCCATACTTTTACCACTCCTCGTTTTCCTGCTCTTTCTCTAGTTTTTTTAGATTACTTTTCAAATCACTTTCTATTTCTGAAAATTTTGAATCTTTAAATGTCTTTGCCTCCCATACCGATTGTTGAAGCTTAGAGATACTCTTGCAAAATTCTGTATCATGCTTAAATTGAAGAAACATATCTGAAAAAATATTTTCTATTATTTTATCCTGATAATTGATTTCATCTTTACTTTCTTCTAATGTTCTTATCGCTTTTTTATAGTCGTCAATTTTATCCTGTAACTGTCTTTTTTCATTATCTTCCATATTAATCACCTAATAAACCAGCAGTTAATATATTAGCAATACTCTGATCCACTTGCTCAAATGTCTTACCTAAAGTTTTTATATGTTGTGCATCTTGCTCTAACGCATATCTATAAGCTGATTTTTGAGTCTGGCTTGTTTCATATGCCGTAATAGAATTTCCTTTGGCAGTAATATTTGACTCTGTATCTTTTGATATTTCTTTCTCCTGTAAACTATTTGCACTTGCTGAAATTGTATCTGAACTGCTTGAAGCAACCTGCGTATTGCTTTGTATGTTATTCATATCTCATTACCCCTTTCCATTTCTTATTTTATAATATTTGCAATATATCACCATAGAATATCCCAGCTTCTTCATAAGTAAATTCTTGCGGCACAAACATCCCTGTACGCATAGATCTTAATTTGACTTCATCACCAACAGCTATATTTATTTGACCTGCTTCCTTTAAAATCTGTAAGGTTTCACAAATCTTTTGTTCAGAATTGACCATAATATCTTTATTGATTTGATATTTAGTACTCGTAAGTGTAATTGTTAATTGCATCTTCACGTCTCCTTTTCCTTCTTTTGTCAAAAATCAGGAAGAAAATAAAAAAGAAAAGTATGAGCATAATACCTGTTATGGCAATATTTACGCCCAACGCATTATCTTCTTTCTCAATTTCTTCTTTCTTTACTTCTGAACCTGTATATAAAAACAGTTGATCCTGTATTCTTTCGTATTCATCTTTTCCACTTTCTAAATCTGTTTCAAACAACTTTTTTTCTATTTTCTGATAGGCATCATATTCTTTTAAATGCACCTTTTCAATTTTCTCTTCATATTGATCTGTAAACAAATCTATTCCATAAGTATCCGTTAAGGAAGAATAGGTTTCATTCTTTTCCTGTAATACAGAGGTATCGAACTCAATGTTGCTATTAATATTTTTTTCAAGTGCTTTTCCTGTGTCATCCATTTTTCCCATACATACGTTCCTCATATTTTCAAAAAGCCGTCGGGAAAATCCCGACGGCTCTCTGCTACTACATCGCTCCAATTTTCCCTGCGATTTCCTGGTCGATGCTCTGCATTGCTGCGGATACATCACGTAACTGCTGTGCAATTGATGTGATAAGATCTGATGTAGCTGTAAAACTTGGTTCTAAAGATTGGAACTGGTCATAAAATGCCTGGCTGCTGTGACCGGCCCATTCATCACATAAGGATGTTACCATGTTTCTCATCGTAGAAACCACTTGGTTGAACTCCTCACATCTGGTATTAAATTCTGCTGCCTTTGCCTCCATCTGTTCCGGGCTTAATTTAATGTTGTTTACATCTGCCATAATGTACCTCCTTTGAATGCTTCTCCTTTTTTTATATGCAATGCTGCCAAACAGCTTATTGCTCTGGTTTTTTATTTCTAAAGTATCTCAAAATCAAGAATATAATAAGTGCTGTTAAAAGTACTGCAAAAACAATATAAATGAAATACGATGTTATATTACTTTCCTTTTCTGTATTCGCAGAAACTGCTTTTGCCGAAGATTCTTTTACTTCTTCTCCGCCCACTATCTTTTCCTTTTCTTTTGAAACATCATTTAAAGCTACTGGCTTAGCGATAAATTGATAAGCCTGTGTATATTCCATACTTCCCAATCTTGTATATGGAAGCTTTGCTGAAAAGTCAGCTAATATATTTTGATTTTCTTTACTGGTGGTTGTCTTGGTATTTTTTGCTGCACTCAAGCCGTCTTCCACCGCTTGATTTGAGGCGTCTTTTGCATCCTGAATACCTTTCTGAAGAGTATTGATATTTTCTTCTGTTGTAGTATAGACTTTATTTGCATAATCCACATAAGACATATTATTTTCTATCAAACTCTTCTGAAGCAGTCCGTTATTCTGTTTTATTCCATTTACATTTTCTGCAATATATTCATCTTGTACAGATGGTGCAAATGACTTCAGCTTTTCATTAAACTCGTGGATATAGACTGATTCAGCCTCATATTTTTGTTGCAGGATACCATTGAAGTTTTCTTGGTTCTTCTGCATTGGATCTACATAAAAATCCTGGAATACATTTTTTATTTCCTGCCCATTTGTTGTCTGCTCATTCCCAAGTTCTGTTTCAAAGGCTTTCACCTGCTTTCCATAATGCTCCAGTCTCTCTTGAATTGTAGTAGGTTGATTTGTCCCTGGATCAATAATCATATTCCCTGCTTCATCATATCGATAATCTTTATATTCCTGCAATGCAGTCACCTCTCGCGGTACATTTTCAATCACGGAATTAATGTACTGCTGAAAAGCATTCAAATCACCATCAAACACAATTTCATGAGTTTTGTCAAGCGCCAAACTTCCATTTCCTGCGTCACTCACAAAAGCACTTATAGAAGAATACCCAAGACTATTACACATAGCTATCATATTCGGATCTTGCTCACATTCCGCAAGTGCTGTCTGCACCGATTTTGCAGTTGTATATACTTTCGGAATTTCTATACCCAAATCAGGATCTTTCTCTATAATTTCAATAGTTTCCTGCTCATTTGCTGCCGCTGCAAGTTTACTGGTAATAGCACTCCATAACTGTTTTGTCGTATCTGCCTTTTGATTTTCTTCGGAGTCGGGAACATCTGCAAGGGTTATAGATAATTTTGGTGAATCCGAAGTAGCGTAATGTAATTCAAAAACCCCTTCACTTTTTTCCTCTAAAATCAATCCCGGATTTGCTGCTTCAATTTTCTTTGCAAACTCAGCTAAGCGGTCAGTCAGCTGATTTGGTAATCCCTGATTATAAGTCTCTATCGATTTTCCTAATTCACCTGCTATAATATCCGGCTGCCGTTTCAAATCTTCAAGCATGTTTCCAACTGTATTTCCTGGTTTTTTATTCAAAACTTCGTCCAGTTTATTATTTGCAGTATCGACTACAGAATTTCCCTCTTCATCTTTAAATACATCTAACTGTTTTGTATATTCAGCCAAGGATGTAAGCTGTTCTGAAAGGCTTCCTCCTTCCGTCTGCATATTCTGCAGTTGTGATTGTGCCTCTTCTACACACTTTTTGTACTGTGAATCAAGATCAGTTGCTAAAGCCGTATTTTTCTCTACATATTCTTCTACATTTAATGTTTCTGTTGTATTTTCTTCTCTTTTTAATTCCGGAATCTCAACTAATTGTACCAAATCATGCGACTGTATACTCTCAATGGCATCTTTATCTTTTAAATCATTATTCATAACTGTAGCAGCACCATCTTGAGCCTTATGGAACTCAGAAAGAATATTGTTCAAATACATATAGCTCAAACTGTCATTCAAAGAATTTCCAAAACTCATCACATCATATAACAAATGATACTGAGACTCTCCTGAAAGATTTTTATTTAAAGCATATTCAAGTTGAGCTGCTTGTGGTGTTGTATTAAGACTAACAACATTTTGTGAAAATCCGGCTGGTATGATTATGTATGCACCATATTTTCCGTTTGCTAATCCTGTTCTTGCTTCCTCTAATGATGAATATTCAAACGAAGAACTAGGGAATTGAACAATCTTATCAGCATAATTTATTTTTTCTTCTGCTTCTGTTGTCCCTTCATCCAGATTAACTACCGCAATTTTTCTTGATTCCTGTTGCTTGGTTTCTGTTTCTTTGACTGGGGCAACCGTCTGTTTTACGGCGTTTTTTTCTTGATTTGCTTGTCCTAGGAAATATCCAAGACCACCTACCAGACCAATACAGCCAACAGCAAGCAATGTTGCAATGACTTTTTTATATTTCATTCCAAAACCTTCCCCTCCTTGTCTCGGGAATTACGAACCCCCATGTTTTTCACTTCTATTTGTTTGTCTTAATTTTAACACAAAACAGTTCCTTTCACAATATTTTTATTACATTTTAAACAATTTTTTCATCTTTCGAAAACTATTTTTTTGTATTTTATATGAATTTTACACAAAATATAATTTTCAAAAAATAAAAGAAAGATTCTATTTTTTTACTTTTTTTGTAAAATATTAGTACAATTTTTCATAGCGAGAACTCACATTTTTTACTTTTTCCAATCATTTCTGTCTGAAATAAGCTTCACCGCTGGAAGTACTAGCCCCAATTTTGTTACAGCATATAAATTCTCCTTTACTTTGTGTATACCTTGATATCCAAAAAATTCCAAATATTCCTCATGCGACACTCCCTCAAAATCAAATTTTCTTGTATCAATTTCGATTAGATACATCTAAAATCCTCCTTTTTCGAATCTTATTTCTCAAAATATCTTGTGGTCCTATTCAGGATTAGTCTTTCTTTAGACTGGCTTTTACAATGATTCTGATACTTGTTCTTGCACTACAAGTAGACAATATGATTTCATTTTCCTTACTATCCTCAGCATATCCTCTTTCTATCTGATAAATCTCACTATCTGCCGGTACCTGTTCACAAGCTGTAATCTGGTAGTTCAAACTCCTTCCATCTGGTAAATAAACCTCCATATCCGTATGTTCCTGAAAAAAATCAATATCCTGATAATTTCTCAACACATGAAACATACTGCCATCTTTCATATTATGGCCATAGATAATATTCTTACTATCCGAGAAATCTCGTTCGTTCCGATAATCAAGAAAAATACTTCCTGCAATGTTATAAGTTTTCTGTACGGTATGGTTTAAATAGTAGGAATTATCTTCCCCTCTCACTACTGGATATTCCAACACCCCCGGAATCCGAAGCCACGCTACAATATCTGGGTTAATTGCCTGCAGAGGAGCAAAATCCACCGTTACAGTTTCTTCCTGCTTTTCTCCTTCCTTATCATCTTCTGCAACATTTGGTTTCGTATTTTCCGGATCCCTTGTATTCTTCTCTACTTTTACATATTCTTGTAACTGTTCATATTCCCGTTCTGCTGTTTGATATTCACTAATAATCTGATAAATCCAGACTCCTGCTGCCAGCAAGATCACGCTTAATATCCCAAGTAAAAAGTATTCTTTTTTCATCTGCTTACCTCCAACGTAAAAAAGCGGCAGCATACCAAAACTGATACGCTGCCGCCTGCACTTATGCCTCTTATTTTCTTAAATTACAGCAATCCAGTGGGTTTGGATTGATATGTTGTTTCCAATATTCATAATGTTCTGTGACATCTTCACAGACCGTCAACGGAAGATGAATTTTTTCCAATATCCTGATTTTTTCTTCCAATGGTAAATGCCAGTACCCACTCTGACGCAGAACATATTTCTGGTAATCCAAGTCCGGAAACCACTTTTTAATCCACCCATTTACCCGAAGAAATTCTACCAAAACTTTGTCTACCGGCAGCCTATTTAAGTAATCAAAATCCAAATACTCCTCAATCAGAGGGCTTAATCGTAATGTGACATCAAAGCCCTCTTCCTGTAATTTTAACAATGCCCTTAACCGCTTTGACGGACTACTTGCCTTTTCATAGGCAAGAGCCTTTTTATCATCAAAACAGGTAATGGTGATCTGGATATGTGCCAGCTTCGGATCATAAAGTTTCCGGTATCGTTCCTCTCCTGCCAGATGGGATTTTGTCACAATCAGATACCCAATACCATATTCATTTAACTGTTCTATGGTTTGATAGGTAATCTGTTCCTGACTTTCCAGCGGCTGAAAGCAATCTGTCATGCCTCCAAGTCTTAACATGGTTCCCGGTGGCACCTTTTCCAATTTTCTCCGGATTTTCTGGATATCTGCCACTCTTGGATTTTCTGCATTCCAAAGTCCGCGGAAATCCAAAAGGCTGCGTGCATAGCAGTAGGAACAATTATGCATACAGCCACAGCCATAAGTATCCAATCTGGTCGGATACCTGCATTTTTCTGCTTCGTTGCCGCTTACACTTTTATAAAAACTTTTAAATTCTTTTCTTTCGCTTCAGCATCACCTTTCCTTTCACTTGCGGGGTCCGGTACCGCCCCGAAATCTTCTGGTAAAGCATCCAGAAATGTTCTTTACACCACCCCGCAGGTCTAGTGTTCCATCATCTCCAAATGCTTTTTATCTCTTTGTGCGTCTGATCCGCCAAAGGACAATACCAATACCAAAGGCCGCTACTACTGCAATACCGATTGGCAGCAGGAGCATGGTATTATCCCCGGTTTTTACGTCCTCTGGTTTTTCCGGTGTCTGCGGAAGTTTCTTATTCTGGATTTCTTTTACCACTTCAATAACCTTTGTTTTTGCGTCTACATAACTAAATGTGATTTCATAGGTTTCCGTATGCTCTTCATATCCTTCCAACGGTTTCGTTTCCGATAATACATAAGTAATCGGTCCTACTGCTTTTCCGTCTTCGTATGTGGCAATCGGCAGCAGTTCACTGGTTGCAACTCCATCTTTATCTGTAGTAAGTTTTCCAACCACTTCCTCAGTCTCTTTGTTTTTCAATTCAAATTCCACATTCGCAAGTGGTGTCTGATCTTCTGCATCTGTTTTCTTAATAATTAACTGCCCCATTGGTACTTCATCTTTCATGGAAACTTTCTGGATTTCCCCGGTTTCCTCTACGGTAATTTCTACATCTTCCGCTTTCACATATCCATTTTCTGTTGGAGCCTGTTCTTCATGCAATATATATTTTCCCGGTTTCAATGCATAAATAAGATGCGGTTCTTTGGTAGAAGTCCATTCTTCCACTACATCTCCTTCTTTATCTAAAATTTGTAATTTGGCACCTTCTACTTCTTTTTCTCCTGTAATATCTGTTTTTGTAATCTCCACCTTTGTCGGTTGGTTTTCTACCTCTTTTTGTATGGAAATCACCTCCAGTTTCGGATCTGTATAAGAAGCGTCAATTTCAATCTTCTCTTCAAACGGAAGATATCCCGGCAGGTTTTCCAGTTCCTTCAGATAATATTTCCCATGTGGAATGGTATCCTGATACTTCAGTTTCCCTTCTTCATCTGTTTTTCCAACTGCTACCAGTTCATCTTTTTTCACCACAATTTCTCCTGCTGCATTTAAAAGATCTTCTCCTGCATACAATCCAAACGAAACCCCAGCAAGCGGTTCTTTTGTGGCTTCTGATCTTTTCAGCACTTCAATTTCCACCTTCTGCCGCTGGTTCTTGATTTCCTTTGTAACATAATCAACAGCCACTTCTTGTCCCTGATAGGTAATCTCAAAATCCTGTTCTTTTGGATCCAACACGAAAGAATCTCCTGTTTTAGTCTCTTTGATATAGAATTTGCCAATCGGAAGATTATTTAAAGTTCCCTTTCCTTTTTCATCTGTTACAATTGTTCCAACCAATGCATCTTTTTCAAAACGTATGATCCGATTGCCCTCACTGTCCATCTGCCCATCTGGCGAATAAATGGTTTCTCTTGCATGGATAGAAAATTCTGCCCCAGCAAGCCCCTGTTCTTCATACTCAAACTCATATCCTTTTTCCGTTTCCATAGCATCTTCTCCAGTAAACAGGTTGGACACTTTATTGACTACTTTTGCCAGACCATTTTTTAATTTTGTCAGCATCTGGTCTGTTATTTTTTCGGCACCTATAAGCACCTCTCCTGTTTTTTGGATTGTCAGGCTTCCTACTGCCTCATCGTTTTTTACTTCCACGACTACAATATACTTTCCAGTTTCTTCTTCCACCTCATGTACGGTATTGCTGTCTACTTTGATGGTAATGGATTTTCTTGGAGCTTTTTCATAAGTTCCTTCTTTTGTCACCTCATTTAAAGGAAGTATTTCCTCTCCCTTTTTTAACACCTGCTCAAATCCTGTCTGCACAAACAGTTCTGGGCTTTTTACTTCTTCAATCCGGTAGGTACCCATTTTTAACGGTTCTGGTGTCAGAAGATAGCCTTCCTCATTTGTTTCAAACACCTCAATGGTTTCCGGTTTTGGATACCGTACTTTCATCGTGACATATTTCTTTTTCTCCACATCATAGATTTTATAATGGGCACTATTCTTTAAAATCGGGAGATCAGTCTGAGCATCCTTTTTGATGATTTTAAAATAGAATTGCATTGGACGGTCATTAAAGACACGCCATACCTGTGGTTCTCTGCTGTCCTCATCAATGGTAACCAAAAACGGCTGAATCTCTTCCATATTTTCCGGAACGGTACTTTCGATACATACATATTTTCCATACGGAAGTTCCGGGGAACATAAATATCCCTTTTTGTCCGTAAACATTTCTTCTGTCTGTATCTTCTCTCCATTTTGATAATAAGAAGCAGTTTCCTCTTTACTAAAATCATATCCAATAAAATCCTGTGGAACAAATTCTGCTCCATTGTCTGGTTTTAGGGTACCATCTTTTACTTTTGAAAGCTCGCTGATCAGATACACTTTAAATCCGGCACCCTCCAGTAATTCTGTTTCTGTCTGGTTTCCGTCATCACTGATTTTAATCAATTGGAATGCCTGTTTTTTTATGGTCTCCAAAACCGTTACATTTTTCTTTACGATTTCCACATCCTGTCCTTCATACGCAAGTTCCACCGGATATTTCGTTTTATCCAATAGATATGCATTGGACGGCGGTGCAGATATTTCCTGTACATAGTATTTTCCAAGATACAAGTCTTTGAAATGCAGGACACCTTTTTCTATAGTTCCCTGCATGACTAACTGATCCTTTTTATAAAGCAGTCCTGTCTTTCCATTTGGATGTTGGATATCTTCTGCAGCATATAATCCATAAACTGCCCCATTTAAATCTCCGTCTCCCTGGCTTACTGAGTCCTGTGTATCTTTGTCTATTTTCTTGATATGGACTTCTCCACGTACCTCTTTATTTTGGAAGGTATGTGTAAAGGTGTATGTATACGTTTTGTCATTTTTATATTCATAAAAGAATTCATAACTGCCATTCCCTTTGAAGTACAACGAAGGAGCCTGAATTTCTTCTACTTCATAATGAAAACCGATTGGGATATCCGCAGTAAATATAGCCTTTCCATTCTCGCCGGACTCTGCTTTCTGGATCAAAGTTCCCTTTGTGACCAGAACAGAACCATCTGCACCGGTAATATCTTCTTTTGCATACAGACCAAAAATTGCCCCTTTCAGAGCCGCCTCATCATTGATTGATTGTTTCAGTACTTCCACAGATACCTTCGGTCTAGCATTCTCATACTGCGTTTCTTCCTCAACGACTTCTACTGTCTGCCCCGCATAAGAAATGGTTACTACATGGGTACGTTCTTCTTCCGTTTTCCCTATGGTCAGCGTATCTGGTGCCTGCTGTTCTACTACTTTATAAGTTCCAAGGTACAGCATACCCGAAGAACAGCTTCCATCTTCTTTCGTCTCCATTTCTGCTGCCAAATCTCCTGCTTGATAGATTTTTGTCTGTTTATCCTGACTGTAAATATCTTCAGCGGCATAAATCTTATATTTTGCTCCTGCAAATGCTGCATTTGTATAAAGGAACTGAAGGTTTCCTTCCTCTCCGGATACTCCAGTCAGTTTCTCTCCCTGCTTATGTACAACTATTTTCCCTTTCTGTTCCTCATTTTTCACAGTCAGCATCTGTGTTTTTGCCACTTCCAGATTGACATTATAAGAATTCGTATTCAGTTTATACCCTTTCGGTGCAGTGATTTCCTTGATATACACCGTATCCTGTGTCTTTGTCAGTTCCGCTTTGGTTGCTCCTTTTTCATTGGTAGGAGGCATCTTCAGTATCAGATCTGTACAAGCCTGATCTCTATAAATTCCAAAAACAGCCCCTGCAAGTTTTACACTGCTCTTTGCGTCTTCTTTGATCACTTCAACCCAAGCGATATCCATCCATTGAATGGAAAAGGAAACCGATGCACTCGGTTCTTCATAAAAATCCCCATATCCAATATCCTGATTTCCAGATCCAGTTGAAACAACCAACGTTTTCCATTGTGCCCCTACCTGGCCACCCAGATTACCGCTTTCCCATGTTCCATGTACCGTTTTTAAAGCTGTAAAATAAAAAGTGGTTCCTCCATGGATTTTGACTGTGCCACCTGTTTGTTCTTTTCCGGCTGTATCATGATAGGTAATTCCTTCTGGCAAAGGCAAGGTGATATAATTTCTATGGTCTCCATTCAATGTAATATTCTTTGTCTTCTGCATATCTCTTTCCAAAAAAGCTGTTTCTTTTGTGGAAGAAAGGCTGATGGCAGCACTTGGCGGTGCTTCCTGCCCGCAAAGGTAATTGATATATTCCATGACGCTATAGCGTTTCAATCCGTCCTGCGTGCAGCCCACGAATGCCACCTCCGCTCCGCCGTAACAATAACTTGCTGCTAAATGTGTCAGGACATATTTGATGTCATTGCTGTAGTTCTTTAGATATTCCCCAGTTAAATCTCCCGGTCCTCCATATCCGTAATACAAAACCTTCTGTAAGTTTAAATTGCTTTCATAAAGTTCAGCAACATAATCGGAAGAAGGCGGGGACTGTAAGTTTGATTCCAGACAGTATGCAATCCGGTCATTGACATAGAAATAACAGGTACTGTAAGAACCTAAATCACTTGGATATACAATCTTCTTTCCTTTCACTAAAGAAGCTTTTTCTCTTGCCTGTTCTATGGAAGATGGTACAACAGAAAATAAAACCCCCGTTTCTTCCTTTAACGCACTGGTATCAATATTGGCGCCATCCGGCTCTGTATCTTCCTCCCCGCTTTTTTGTTCTTTCTTCTGTTTCCTGTCCTTTTTCGGACTCTCTCCTTCTTTTCCCGATTCCTTTACAATGATTTTTCGTGTAATCTCATAAGATTCCCCGGAAGGTTTATGCACCTGATAAATGCAGTCATACATTCCAGGTCTATCTGCATCAAACAATTTTCCATCTTTATCTGCTGCCAAAACAAAGGAAATTTTTTCGCCTTCCTTTACAGAAATACCCGTAAAGTCTGAATCCGGGTCAAAAGTTTCCCCCTGCTTGATGGTAATGTCCTCTGCCTGTGTTTCCTCTTTACTCTCTGTCTGCTCTATTGATGCTGCCATAGTACTGCTTGCCCCTGTCAAAAGGGAAGAACACCCTAATAAAACTGCTAAAAAACCTGCTGTGCATCGGTTTTTCCATGTTGTTTTCAATAAACAATCTCTCCTTTCTCTTTGTTGTTTTTTCAAATGGGCAGTTCCATTTTCGGGAATATGCTGCATATCAAAAACTGCCCTGCTTCCCATTTTTCTTTAAGGTCTATCCCGAATCATCCACTTCTCTCCTTTCTCATGGCACTTTAAACCATGCAAAAAAGGAACTGCTTTTGCAATTCCTCTTTTGCACATTTTAAAAATAGCTATTTTCTATTTTCCCTGATTTCCTTTGTCAGCCAGTCATCAATCCCTTTTTCATGTTCTGCCCATAAACCGTCCGGATCCAGGTCCCACTGATTACGGTTGCAGGATAGAGAAAGTTCCTCACAGATATGGTATGTATGGTTACAGCCTTTTCGTATAGTATCCCGTTTCAATCTTTTTTTCGGACATTCAAAATCCGGATTCCCTTTTTTCTTCCTGTCTTCACACTCCTCACAGATTTCACTATACTTTTGGTCGCAGACAAGCCTAAGCTGCTTATCCATGTCATATACTTCCTCCACATGAGAAAGTCCACGTTTTTTTAATACTTGCAAAACCTCATACAAATCTCTCCAATTTCCAATCCCCGGATTTCCAAGGAATGTTTTTCCGGATACCTGATGGGCTATCTCTGCTTTTAAAATTCCTTCCGTTACATAAATCTCACTGCCTTCAGTTTTTCCAGATACTCCTACAATACTGCTGATTCCACACCCTTTCTTCTGGTTTGCACTAGAAAGCCATACATATTTATTTTTTCCTTTGGGATGATCCAAACGTATCTGAAATCCTGCCAGATATTTATCTACCGTATAAACAGGGCAAAGATATCCTCTGTTTCCTTCATAAAAATTAAGATCCCAGTTTCCTTCCCAATTAATATAAAAACTTGGAACACCTTCCAATCGGAATCCTTCTTTTATCAGCCGTCTCGCGATCTGTTGCGAATCCTCCTCACTGGTACTTTTATATCCCTTTTCTTCCATGTGCAGGATCATCTCCCTATCTGCCCCTCTTCTCTCCAGATCTTTGCGATGATACTCCTTCAGTTCCAGATAAGAGAGCATTTTTTTATAAACCTGATGCCGCTGTTCCAGATTCACTGGTTCAGCCAGATATTCTTTCTGTTTTCTCGCCCGTTTCTTAATCCCCTGGCTTTCTTCCTGCATTGCCTGCCGCGTCTTTTTCTTTCTGCCGGGTTCTTTCTGCTTTCTTCTATAAATTTCCCGGTATGCCTTTTTATACCGGTCTTTTCCTGTCAGATGACAAAGTTCCGCATAAAGTGTCAGCATATTATGGCCGGTTCCACAATCAAAACAATGAAAGACATTCATGATTTTTCCCTCTGCACAGATACAGATGCTTGCCTTTCCTCTTGCATCACCACAAAATGGACATACAACATTTGCTGCATTCTGGGTATCTTTTACCTGGTATCCACTTTTACAGTTTTCTAAAAATTCCATATCCAGCATCTTTGCTACATCAAAAATAGTGAACGGGGCAACCGGATCAGATTCTGTACACTTTCTTTTTTTCATACCATTTTAACCTTTCTGGAAATATCCCCTTATAAAAACGGAAAAGGCATGACCTGCACGCCTCTTCCTTATTCTTTAACTTTCTAAGCAGCTTTTTGTTCACAGCTTTCCAATAAAAGCTGTGCAGCTTCTTTCATTTTAAAATCTGACCCCCTGTATTCCTTCGCAAACCATTGCAACTGCCGGTAACCCGCTTCTGTTTCAAGCATCTCCCCAAATGTTTTTCCTTCAAACAAAGCATAAGGGCAGATTACTTTTTTGGCTTCTTCTACCGTCAGAGGTTTCTTCTCTGTTTCACTTTCCATATCTCTTTGTAACTGCAAGAAAAAGTCATCTTCATCTACCTCTTCAAAGGGAACCTCTTCTTTTACCGCTTCAAAATCTTCTGACTGCTCGGAAATAACCGATTCTTCTTTCCTGTCCTCTTCTTTATCAATTTCTTGAGATTCATCTGTCCAAAATCCTCCTCATTTTTTTGAGATTTTAAAGAAGAACTTTTTGTTTCTTTCTTCTTCTCTTCTTTTATCTTTTCTCCTGAAACATTTTCTTTTTTCTCAGGTTCCTGTACTGCTTTGTCGGCTTTCAAATCTTTTGTAGAAAGATGCTCAGATATGCCTTCTCCATCTTTCCCTAAAAATTCTGGCTGTATATCCCCTGCCTCTGATTTTTTTGTCTCTTCTTCTGTTTTCAAAGGTTCCAATGTTTCCGACAGTTCCAAGTATTGTTGTTCTTCCCTCTCCACCTCGTGATATTCTGCATCTTCTCCTGTATCTTCTGCTTCGTTTTCTTTCAAAAAATCTGCAGGATCTGGAAGAAAATCTACTTGTTTGATGTTTTCCTTCTTTTGATTCATATCTGTCACTGGTGGTTGTGATAAAGGGCTGTCTGCTATTACATCAGAAGACTCTTTCGCTGATTTCTGTGGTTTTACCGGCACTTCTATTTTTTTCTGTTCTGCATTTCCTTTCGATTTGTCCGGCCCATTTGGTGGTGTACCTTTCATATCTGGATCTTCTGTTTCCTGTTTCATACGGAATTTATATAAAAAGAAGTATTTAAACCCATACGTCCATGCTGCCCCTTTCGCTTTTGCAGGTGAATCCAGATGATCGCCTACCAATTGGATACTCACCCGTTCTTTTTCATTCAGACAATCTGCATTGACAATAAAGAAGGTAAGTTTTGCCGTATAAATCCAACTGCCATCAACTTTGCTGTAAGTTGCATCTGTTTCTTCCAATTCCTGCAAACAGATGTGATACTTTGTAAACGCTGGATTTAAAAGTTCAAAGATATCATCAATCTTTACAAAATCGTAATCTACTTCGTCTGAATAATGCTTTTTTAATAGTTTGGGCATTTCATTTGATATTGCAATCAATTTTTGCTGTAAATTCATCGTTTCTTTGTTTTCCATCCTTTGTCCTCCTATTCTTTTCATTAAGCAGCCTGTTTCTGCTCGGCCATAACATTGTAATACCAGATATTCCTTGCCCCTACCTGATAAATCTCTTCTACATCCCAGATTTTATCTACCCCATACTTTTCTTTCAGACGTTTCCTTTCTTGTCCGGATATCTGACTAAGCGGGTACTTTCCGTTTGTATTTTTTAACACCTCTGCATCGATATGGAAATATTCAAAAACACCTTGTTTCCCTCTAACAACTACGATTACGGTATGATGTACTTTTTCCAACGCATTTCTCAGTGTCCTGATTTTTTCAATCCGTTCTGGCTGTTTCTTCAATAAAAGTTGCACTTTACTGTTTACTTCTGTTTCAAAAATCCGGCGCATGGTTTCCCGATGCTGCAGTTCTCTCGCCCAGGCTTTTCCTAATTTTCGAATAACAGTCTTACGCTTTTTTAAATAACGAAAATACAGCCGGTTATCGAACACATACGTTTCTCCATTAAATGCAAATTCCGGTTGTGGAATCAGCTGGTCTGCCACAGATGTTTTTTCAAAGATCACATCTCCTGCAGCCTGTTCGATCAATTCCCGGTATTTCCATGCAACTGCTGCTCTTTCAACTGCGGTAATTGAAATCTCCTTGTTTTCCTTCTCCAGTTTCTTTTGTGCATACTCCTGAACTTTATGTTCCAAACAATGCATACAACCACGTTGGAAGCGGAATTTTTTCCCTTCTGGGATATTTAGCAAAGTACGCAGAGAATATGCAACATCTGTAAATTCAAAAGTCTTCTGGTTAAAAAGTCCGACAAAATCCATGCCCTGATATAAGTGACTAGCTCTATTTTCCATGTCTGGTCCCATATACACAAAAGTAAAACCTCGACTGGAAACCTTAGTAAACACCGCATCTCCTGTCAGAAGAGCTGGATTGTTCTTTTTTCTAAGCCATTTGAAAAATCGTTTTGCAAATGCATTGCCCTTTGCCCACTTTGGTACATTTCTCATATTCTTTTTCTCCTTTTCTGTTTGTTTTTTATACAAATGGAAGACAGTATGAAGATGCCCAATACCGTATCTTTTCCATTGTCTGCTCTTTCTCACATTCCACCCACAGCCACTCCAATAGAAATTCTGTGAGTATTTGCTGTTTCTCCTTATCCATAGTTACAAGTTCTAACCAGAAAGCTTTCATAAACCGATCTTTTTCAGAATCTGTCAATTGACCTAAAATGATTTCCAGCTGCTTTTCTGGTTCTCCTTTGATTTTCCGTATTCTGAAAATACGCTTTCTTCTGCATGTTGGAAGCGTCATAGGACAGGAGAATGCTTCTTTTGCCATATCTACTGCCCACAATTCTTCATCGTCCCATGGTGTGAATAACGACAGCCTGTAGATCCAGTGTGTAACCAGATAGGCCATATTTTTTCTGACTGTCCCTCCACGCCTTTGCAAAGCAGAAAAGATTTTCTGTATTCCCGCTTTCTCTTTACCGGCATTTTTAGCAGAAATCTCTTCTGCAATGGAAACCAGCGTCTTTGCATAATAAATGCCAAGTTCTTTCTTTCCCTTTTTGTAACCCATATTCTTTTCTCCTATATACATGGCAGCCAAATTTTAATTTCTCTAATCCAGGAAAGTTTCGGATTTTTCTTTCCTGCATCCCGAAGCCACCTCATTGCAAATCTGGTAAAATTCTGTTGTAAAGTACGATGTTCCTTCCGAAGTTTTAAGAGAAATTCCTGATACCCATTTACCGCATCTTCTTCCAGATATACGGAAAAAACAGCAGCTACCTCATTTGCATTTAACCCGTTCAGTTCAGGATACTTTCTTGTTTCTACTTGTTTTTCTTCTAGTACCGGAAACTCTATGTCATGTTCAAAAATTTTTTTCGCAAGTATGACTGATGCTTCGTTTCTTGCATCTGTTGTTGTAAAAGCAGATAATTCCTTCATCCAATTCAGACATAAAAATGTAAACCTGTCACAAACAGGGTATTCAAGTAAGTTCCTACCAACAGATTTTCTATTGTCTGCCCATTCCATTTTATTTCCATACAGTTCTTTCTCCTTTCTTCTGCTGACTCTTAATATACAAGATCACCTGGAATGTCATATTCTCTCCACTTCACACTCAGACATTTGGCAACTTTTTCTTCCAGTTCCACCATAGCTCTACCAGATACCCCTTTACTCTGAGCAAGAAAAAGAATTTCTCCAATCCCACAATACACTTCGTATGCCGTACATGGTACATCACCAAAGGTTGCTTTATAACGATCCACAATCTCTGCAACATTCTTTTTTCCAAACCCTTGTTTTGTCATGATTCCGATTATGGTATTGACCGGATACTCTATGGAAATAGCACACAATTTTTCCACAGTTCCTTTCAATGCATTTTTATAGCATTCGAAGGTCGAAAGCAGATTTTCTGTAAACTGTTGAAATTCTACGGAATTATTATGTCGCATCCGCATATCCGAACCCAATGCAATCTTTCGTTTTCCTTCCATCAGGCTGTAAAAGATATTCGCACCTGATGCTGCTACATCAGAAGATGTAATGCGTATAGTCGCTGTGAGCTTTTCCTTTACCTGCTTTCCATACTTTTCCATGATTTCTTCATACACCTCTTCCAACCGCTTGTCTTCAATCTGCCAAGTTGCTGATACCATAGTCTGGTCTGCATAGCCCTCTAAAAAGGTGCTCTTTTTATACTCTCCGCGTATGTAAACACTGGCAAGCATAAATACTTCTGGTAAGGGATATACTTGATACCCATTTTTTTCCGCAGAGTGTACTGCACGTACCTTTCCTTCTGAAACACGAAGTAATGCTTTCCCTTTAGCAACTTTCAGACACTGATTCAATATTTCTGCAAGTACGGCAGGCCTTACATTTGACAATGCTGCACCGCTGATTCGTGCCCTGTTTTCTAAAGTCGAGATTGCAGAACTTCCCAACTGGTAAACTTCTTCCTTATCCGTTTTCAGCAAAAGGTGTGAATGGTTTTTTGTATCTTTTAATACTTCCATACAGATACATTCATCCTCACCTTTAGGACTTTCTAATAGTTGTCCTACTTCATATACACGCAGTTTTTTACTTGGAACTTCAAACCATATTGCATGCTTTTCAACCTGTTCCAGATATCGATGCAGTTCCACTTCTTTCGAAAATGATTTTGAGAAACTGTCTGCAAACCATCGTCCCGTAGGTGTATTATGCAATTTCAGGCAAATCTTCCATCCACCGTCTACTGACCGGAACTGATAGCCTTCCCGTTTCATGTGTTCTATTTCCTCCTTACTTGGCAGACTCCCTTCCCATAGAATACTTGTCTGCATACATTCGCCTCCTTCCATTTGGCTGATATACAAAAATCTCTCTGTTCCGTATAAAATACAACTGGTAATTTTCCAGACAAAGAAAAACATCAAGTCCTGTCTGTTCCTGTACTTTCTGCAGCCTGTCGATTTCTTTCTCATCATTTAAAATCTTTTTCATAGGAAGATAGCCTTCCCCTTCTTTTTCTTCCTTCTTTCCCACTGGAAAAAGGTGCATTCCCTGATACAGCAGACACTCCTTCGAATTTGAAACTGCCTTATTTTTCTGTTCGAGGATTGTAGCAATGCATTTCTTCAGATAATCCGGTATTGTCCATCCTGTCAAGACTTCAAAACAAGTTTCCACTGATTCCCGGTCTTTACTGTTCTGATGTATCTTTAAAAGATCAGCTGCAATTCCGGTAATTTCAAAATCTGCTTCTTCTAAAATATCTGCCAGCACTGTGTCTGCATCCTGAATGACCGCTTCATCGTTCATCTGCTTTTCTAAAAAAGTAAGTGTTTCAAATAATCTTCCTGTTTTCTGTTGTTTTCTTAGCTGCTCTACATCGTTCCTTTGACACATTCCTTTTTGTCCTTTCTTTTCGTTTTTTTCATGTGTTCCTCCTTTCACGCACAAAAAAAGACACAAAGAAGAACCATTGTCTTTTTGTGTCTGTCTATCTATGCGTTTTAAAACGATTGTTAAAAGTTCTCTTCCGGAAACAAATCCGGAACAAAATTTGACTTATGGAAATCATTATATTGTTTCCATATAAAATGAAGTCACCTAAAGATTAACACAATATATAGTATGTGTCAATCTCTCTATGTGCATATTTAGTATTTAACATGAAACTTCTTTCTTATCCCATATACTTGCCTAATTTTTCCCATTCAGGAGCAGAGGCATTCAGCATCTGCTCCTTTTCGTTCAACTACTCTCGTAGTCTTCTGTGATATCATTTCTTTGAACCAATACAATCTTGTTCTCCTCATCATAATATCGACAGACAATCTCTTTTCTTCTATATCCGCCCATGTCATCTGACACTCCAAAAGAAATTTGATATTCACCGTCTTCTTTGTCAAGGCGATTTATCATGTACTCCGGCTCCATACATGCGATTACCCAGTCCTGATCTTCTGAAACAACACATTCTTTGGAATACTCAATCATTGCGTTTCTATAATCCCATCCTTCTTCCGGTGGCAGCGTATGTTCATCTGCGTTTCCTGAATATCGGATAAAATAGTCATTTTTCAAATCCAAATAGTAGAACCAGTCGCTGTTTTTGTATACAAACTTCTCTGCGATTGAATTTAATACATGTTCCTTATCGCTGTTTCCAAATACAACATATATTTTGTCTTCTCGCCCTGGCAAGTATAAGATCTTAATCTGGATCCATTCAAACTGCTTATTTTCTTTTTCAAAACGTAAATCCAAACTCTGCTCCTTTTTTAGTGCTGCCATTTCTTTCAAATGTTTGATTTCAAAAAATTCAAGCAACTCCTGTCTTTCTGATTCTATATCCAACTGCTCTAACATTTTGGGCAACTGATCCGCTAGTTGAAGCGTATTGTCTTGATACAATTGTGTTTGAACGCCCATCGTCTTCAAAACCTGCACTTTTTCAGTGAGCAGATCAACTTCTAAAATTGCTTTATATAAATTAATAAAAGCATCTAAAATTGCATTTTTTTCTTTTGCAAGCAAAGACATTTGTTTCTTTGATTCAATATCATAAGTGATAAACAATATTTTTTTTAAATTTCCTGTCTTTACATAAAGAGCTTTTCCTTCCACCCATGTATACGTATCAAAACGTGTTTTCGTACGAAATTCTATTTTAACAATTTGATTCTCTTCTACAATCTGTGTAAGTCCTCTCTCAGAAAATACTGCCTCCACTTTCTGTATATCATCAGGATGCACGAATCTTGAAATGACAGAGAAGATATCTGTCTCCTCTGTTATTTCCGAATATTTATCTTTTCTATAAAAAATAGTGCGGATTGTGAGGTCGACTGCATCTATCTCAAATAGTTCATCACACATCTCTATGAAATAAGGAGAATACATTTTCAATTTTTTCAAATCAACAACCTTGTGTTTGTCATCCTCCCGGATTTCCAACTCCATCTGCTCTGTTACATCTTTATGAAATCCTTTTATTCTTACTCCCGCTTTATACGATTCATCCCTGAAAGCACCACATCGAACAAAAGTCCATCCTTTTTTCGGATGATACCAAGGATATCGCGCTTCTGTTGTATAATTTTTTTTCAGATTATTTATAGCTTCTTCTATCATCTGAACGTAGGTAGAATCAATTCTTTCAAACCAAAATTGATGCATCTCTTCCGGTGACATTTCCTTGTCATTCCCCATGATCAAATGCATCATCGGATCTCCATACATTCTCGGCTGTCCTTCTTCGGGATACTCAATGACCCAGAAACCAACTTTCATCTTGCTGATAATATCTGTTTTATCAATGATATCCATCAGCATATCCTGATTCTTAAGAAATTCCATTTATCCTCCATTCTGTAAGTTATTTCTTTTCACTCACAAATTAAGACTTTCATCTTATAACTAACCTACCATATTATATACACTTCAAGAGAAAACTTCAAGTAAAGAAAAAGGACAGAACTTACACATTCCACCCTTTTCTCACAGTACTCTACAGCATCTCAATAAACGCTGCAATCCTTGTATTCAATTGACCAATATCTGCCTGTGAGTAATCTGTCTCCACGCTGATATATGGAATATTCTTTTTCTCGTTTACAAATCTGCGGATTCCAAGCGACTCCACATTATATGTGTGACAGGCCTGCAATATCATCTCCACAACACCGTCTACCTTGTATTCATCAATCAGTCTTCCGAGCAGCTCTAAACGATTTGGATTCGGTGTCATCACAGAACATCCTATATTTAGATATCGTCTTGCCAGAGCATCATAGATATCCGGATTTTCTTCATCTACCAGCTTATCAATAGATTTTGCACCTGTACAGCTTTCGTATGTAACAACGATTCCGCCATTCTCCTCGATTGCTTTGATGACCTTTTCTGTCGCTCCGCCAATTGGACATCCGGTCACAAGAATACGCGGTTTCTTTTCTTCCATCTTCCCTTCTGCATACTCCTGATTGATCTTAGCGACAAGTGCGTCAACTTCTGCCGGAATCTGAGAACGGTCAAACTTGAATGTACTTCCATACAATACCTTAAAAAGATCATGACCTTTGATCGGAGCCGGATCATGTTTCATTACTTCATACAGCCTTTTTAAAGAACGTCTTCCTGCATTATTCATCTTCACCGCATCACGAATCTGCTCTTCTGTAATCGTAGTGTTGAATTTTTTCTCTAAATATTCTTTGAATTTGATAATCTCTTTCTTCCAAAGCTCTAATGCATCCTCACTTTGCGAGTTTGGAAGTTCCATCAGGTATACATCTTTGAATTCTGACATATATTCATACATTTTCTTTTTCCCATCACAGGTTGTCTCCCCGACAACAACATCAGAAAAATAGAAGAACGGACATTTATCTGTCTTTGCAAAACCATAACTGGATTTGATCAATGGACATAAGTTTTTCGGCAAATCTTTTTCTGCTTCTGAAATAGTCTCGTCAGACGTAGAACATAATCCCACTGTTGCAGCGCCCATTGCAAGTGCAATCTCCTGCGGAAAATAGGTACAATAAGCCCCCACAACCGGAACACCTTTGTCTTTTAATTCTTTTACTGCCAAAAATGAATTTTTTCTCTGTTCTGCAAATTCCTCAAATACTTCTGGTAATTCTTTAATAATTTCCATGATTTTTTCCCTCTCTTGTGCTGAAATCTTATAAAATGATTGTAGCAAAACGGAATTTTCAAAGCAAATAGAATTTCCCGATAAATCTATAGGAATTTTGAATATATTTTTACATTCTCGTATTCATTTTTTCAGAATGACTTTCCATACAAAATATGTTAAAATAAAGAAAAAACCAAAGAAAGGATTGCCTATTAAGGACAAAAGAGAAAATGATGTATCAATTATTTAACAACTATTTGAATACCACTCAGCTGATCATGACCGGTATTCTCTTTACGTTTTTCATTACATTTCTCGCGCTGAAGTTTCCACTTCCTTTTTTGCCGGTGGATCAGGGACGCGAGTTTGCAATCAACGGAAAACTTTCAAAAGGAAAGATTCGAGGCGTGGGATTGACTTTTGTACTCTGTTTTATCATCAGTAGTATATTGTTTCTGCCAATTGACCGTGAGTATATCATCTATCTGATATTACTTTTCTGCGTCATGCTAAGCGGATATCTGGATGATGCAGCGGACACCCCATGGAGTGATTACAAAAAGGGATTCATAGACCTGATCATCTCAATCGTGACTATGCTGACATTCGTAAATTATAATACTACGGTGATCCACTTTTTCGAGACAGAACTTGTCATTCCGAAAGCGGTGTATGTCATACTTGGAATTATTTTGATCTGGGTATCGATCAATGTGACAAACTGCTCTGACGGAGTGGACGGACTTTGCGCAAGTCTGTGTACTGTATCACTGATTTCTTTCAGTTTGATCTTTAAAGATGTACTTGGTATGTATACAAATGCAAACTTCTTATTTGTCGCAGTTTTACTTGCCTATTTGTATTTCAACACCTCTCCGAGCAGTATGCTTATGGGAGATGCCGGATCGCGTGCGCTTGGGTTTTATCTTGCAATCATCACAGTCAAATCAGGACATCCATTCCTTTACATCCTGCTGGCAGCAGTGTTAATTGTTGACGGTGGACTAGGACTTGTGAAGATATTTTTAAAACGTTTTTTAAAAATATCAATTTTAAAAAATACTCGTACTCCGATTCATGACCACTTGAGAAAAAATCACAACTGGTCTGATACGCAAGTCGTAATTCGATTTATTATCATCCAAGTGATTTGCTCTGTACTTGCATTTCTTTTGCTTGTATAACGTATATAAAAAAATAGAATGTGACCACATTGGCACATTCTATTTTTTCTATTTGCGTTTTCCCTCCAGCGTCTGCTCAATGATATTTTTCATCATATCTTCATTCAGAGCGCCACTCACATATCCAAAAACATTCCCCTCTCGGTCAATCATAAACGTAGTAGGGAAAGAGGAAATCCCATATTCCGAGAAAAGATCTCCGGTTGTATCCATAAGTGTCGGATACGTATAACCACTTTCATCTAAAAATGCTTTAATGCCTGCTTCATCTTTTTCCTGGCCTAGTCCGGGTGCAGCTACACCTAGAATGATGACAGCATTGTCCCCTTCCGTCTCATAGGTCTCATAAAGCTTTTGAATATCCGGCATCTCGCTTCGGCACGGTCCACACCAGGTAGCCCAAAAGTTCAAAAATACAGTCTTTCCTTTATAATCAGAAAGCGTATGCTCATTTCCGAACTGATCTTTCAGTGTAAAATCAATTGCCGGAACGACAGTTTCTTTGGATTCCTCTTCCTTATTTTCTTCTTTGTCTTCCGACGCATCCTCTGATTCCTTCTCTGTCTCTTCCTGTGATTCTAAATTTGCATTTGTGCCTCCGGACAAGTAGCCGGTAAATGCATTCATTTTTCCGGTAAACATCAAAACACCCATCAGGATCATCAGCGCGCCACCTACTTTTACCGTGTATTTGACTACATTCATATGACTTTTAAAAAATTCCAAAAGCGTTGTTGTGAACAGACCAACGGCAAGAAATGGAAGTACAAATCCTACCGTGTATACGCCGATTAACATAAAACCCATAACCTTTGTGTTTGCAGACGCCGCCATTAACAAAACACTGGTAAGCGCCGGACCCACGCATGGTGTCCACGCAAAGCTGAATGTAAATCCCATGATCAATGCAGTGAGCGGAGACATCGCCAGCTTGTCCAAATGAAATGGAAGTCTGCGCTCTTTTCCAAGCACACGGCTGTTTCCAAATACGCCAAGCTGATAGAACCCAAATAATACAATAATAACACCACCGATTCTGGCAAATAGCATCTGATTTTTATTTAAAAAACTTCCAAGTGCCGATACCCCAAGACCAAGCGCAAAAAAAGCAAAACTGACGCCTATGACAAAGCAGAGCGTATGAATCATTACTTTGCTTTTTTGATAGTGTATTTTCCCATCCGCTCCCCGTTTTCCTGTACCTCCTGACAGATAGCCGATATAAAGCGGAATCAACGGCAATACACATGGGGAGAAGAAACTAAGGAGTCCCTGAAAAAATACAGTTAATGCAGGAACACTGACATCCAGTGAAAAATTCATACTTTTCTATTCCTTTCCTGATATATTTGATTTTGAAACGGAGTTTTTAAACACCTCACGATCCAGCATCTTATTTTGATGTGCCACAATTGTTGTGCAGACTGCATCCCCGGTAATATTTACCGCAGTCCTTGTCATATCCAGAATTCGGTCAATTCCCATAATCAAGGCAATACCCTCCACCGGGAGATTCACTGAATTAAATACCATAGTAAGCGTAATCAGACCAACTCCTGGAACACCGGCTGTTCCGACTGATGCAAGCGTTGCTGTTCCGATGACTGTCATGTAATCCATCATATCCAACTGAATTCCAAATGCCTGTGCGACAAACACAACTGCAACTCCCTGCATGATCGCGGTTCCATCCATATTGATGGTCGCACCAAGCGGCACTGTAAAAGAAGAGATTTTTTTGGATACACCCATCTTTTTTGCCAACGTATCAATCGACAACGGAATCGTTGCATTGGATGTCGCTGTCGAAAAAGCAAACGCCATAACCGGAAAGAAGTTCTTGATAAAAATAATCGGATTCAAACCAGTAAAAATTTTAAGCATTCCAAGATAAACGATAAAACATTGCATCGCCAGTCCAACCAGTACTGCCAGCATATATTTTAACATCGGGATAAACGCATCAAATCCGATGCCCGCAAATGTCTTTGCAATCAAGCAGAATACACCAATCGGTGCAACTGCCATAACCATCATTGTCATTTCCATCATAATGTCATTGAACTGACCAAAGAAATTCGATACAGTCTCCACCCGATCTCCGAGCTTTGCAAGAATAATTCCCACAATTAGGGCGAATACAATAATCTGCAGCATCTCACCATTGGCAAGTGCAGAAAATGGGTTCGTCGGAATGATGTTTAGCAGCGTATCTGCAAAATTGGTTGCCTCTGCGCTTCCGACATCTTTTGCCGCCTCAATGGATGAGATATCCAACCCGATTCCCGGATCGATCACATTGGCAACCGAGAGCGCCAACGCAATCGCACAAGCAGTTGTAGCAAGGTAAAACAGCATTGTTTTTACGCCGACCTGTCCCAGTTTTTTTGTATCCCCGATAGACATACTTCCGCAGACAAGCGAACAAAACACAAGCGGTGCGACAAGCATCTGCATCAATCGAATGAAGCCTTGTCCTACTACATAGAATATTCCATTGATAATAATGTCATCTCGAATCTGCCCAGACGGCACAAAATAGTGCAGAAGAACACCTGCAATCGCGCCAAGAATCAGACTTATGAAAATACGTGTGGTCAATCCAACCTTTTTCTTCTCTGTTTTACTCATCCCGTGTACCTCCATAATTCTCTTTCAAAAATATTTTTAGAGACTCCCTCCACTCTGGCATCTCCTGCATATTCAAAATTCGTAAAATAAAATTATCGAGCACCGCATATGCCGGGCGGACAGAAGAAAATTCGGATTCCTTTGTCGGTACCGGCTGAATCGTCACGTCATGATCTGTCAACCTCAGAATCTCTTTTGCAAACTCGTACCGGCTGCAGGTTCCCTTCGCCGTAATATGGTAGGTGCCATATTCGTTGGTATCCATAAGTTCCAATAACAATCTTGCGAGATCGTTGGCACTTGTCGGCGAACCAAACTGATCTGATGCAACCGGAAGCACATGCTCTGTCTTTACGCGCTCCAATAGATTGCTCACAAAATTTTTGCCTTTTCCATAAATCCAATTGCTTCGAATAATAAAATGCTTTTCTGTAAACTCTTTTACATAATTTTCACCGGCACGCTTTGAACGCCCGTAAACCGTTTTAGGATTTGTATCGTCAAACTCGCAGTATGGTTCACTACTCTGCCCGTCAAACACATCATCTGTAGAAATCTGAACTAATTTTGCACCAATCTTTCTAGCTGCAATACTCAAATTTCTTGCTCCAAGTGCATTGACTTTATATGCCAGCTCCGGATTTTTCTCACATAAAGCAACATCGGTAATTCCCGCACAGTTGATGATCACATCCGGTCTGTTGAGCTCTGCAAAATTCAACACCTCGTCAATCTCTGTAATATCTAATTCTTCCACATCTGTGTTTAACAATTCAAATGCAAGTGGATCGGCGACATCTGTAATTGCAGTTCCCACTTGTCCGCTTGCACCTGAAACCCAAATTTTCATCATGGCTCTCATGTTTTTTCCTCCTTGTATATGATAACTATTCTCAGTATAACAAATAGAACTAATCTATGTCAATTTGACGTTCAATCTCCTGAATAATCTTTTTGCTGTCAACTGCCGCGTATTGCGCTCCTTTATAGTCCATTGCAACAAACAGGGCAAACAACAAAATAGCAATAAACATGCGCACTCCAAATGTACTGTGTGATCCTGTCATCTCATGTTCCTCCTGTGTATCATACAATTTCGTATAAAACGACTGATATCTTGGATGTACCGCAGGCGGGATTTTTTTGTCACTGTAAATCGTCCTTGCCCGCCTAAGCAGTTCCTCTCTCCTTTTTTCGGATTCCGTCATATTTTTTCTCCATTATAAAAAGCATACATCATTTATTCTAATGTATGCTTTCCGAAGGTCTTTTAGACACCTATCTGTCTGCAAGTTCTTTAATGATATCTTCCCATGTCACACCACGTTCCACCATAAGCACCATCGCATGATACAGAAAATCAGACAGTTCATATTTTACTTCTTCCGGATTCGGATTCTTTGCGGCAATGACAAGTTCTGTCGCTTCCTCACCGACTTTTTTCAGTATCTTATCAATTCCTTTGTCAAACAGGTAATTCGTATACGAGCCTTCTTTCGGATTCTTTTTCCGATCCACAATTGTCTCGTACACTGTCTCAAATACCTGCAGCGGATTGGTCTCATCATAATCCGTTCCGACTAAAGGCTGGAAAAAACAAGTCGGATTGCCAGTATGGCACGCCGGTCCCACCTGATCTACTTTTGCGAGCAACGTATCCCTGTCACAATCAATAGTCAATGATTTTACATATTGATAGTGCCCGGATGTCTCACCTTTCACCCACTGCGTTTTACGGCTCCTGCTGTAATAAGTCATTTTGCCTGTTTTAATTGTATGATCAAACGCCTCTTCATTCATATATGCGAGCATCAGAACTTCTCCGGTCTTATAGTTTTGAACAATGACAGGAATCAGTCCGTCTGAATTCAGCTTAAACTCTGTGAATTCCATGATGCTTTCAAAAGAAGTCATCTTGATATTTTCCTGAGAACATTTCTTCTTAAATTCTGCAAAATCCAGGTCCGGCTGGCTGATAAATTTTCCAGATACGCCTTTGATTCCCGGACACTTCAAAATTTGGAGAATCTCTTCCTCCTCCATCGCATCTGTCAATACAACACTTGGAATATCTGTAATGTTCATCACAGAATCCAAATCCAGCCTGTGCATAAATAAGATCGAGCTGGAACACTCTTCAATCAGGTGCTGCTGCTTAAATAAGGCATCGAAGTCATTTAAGGAGACTGCTATCTTTTCTTTCCCGAAACGTTTTGAGACATCCTCAATCAACTCTACAGATAATGCCTTTGAAAAATTCAAAATTGCCCGTTTTGCACCTGTATATAAAATCTTTTTCACATCTTCCTGACGTCTTATGTTTCCTCCGGCAACCATTGGAATTCGGATTACCCGATTCATTTTTTTCATAAGATCAATTGCATGATCATGTTCCTCATCTGTGGTAGACAAATCAAACACAAGCAATTCATCTGCCCCCATGTCATTATATTTTTTTGCAAGTTTCACTACATCATCGGAAAGTATTTCCAAATTGTCAAACCATTTTACTGCTTTCCCCTGATAGATAAAAATACAAGGAATCAACCTTTTATAATTCATTATGCCAAACTTCCTTTCGTAGACCAAACTTCTTTTATACGAGGTTCTTTCATCACTGCCTCGTCCAGTGCTTTTCCAAATACTTTAAACAAAGCCTCTGCCATATGGTGATTATTTCCACCATCGATTACTTTCAGATGCAGGTTCATAGCCGCGCTGTAGGAGACTGCATAAAAGAATTCCCGAATCATCTCTGTGTCAAGCGCACCGATTTTCTCTGCCGTAAACTCTGCTGAAAAATTCAGATACGGTCTTCCGGAAAGATCAATTGCACAGAGGACAAGCGTTTCATCCATCGGCAGCATGAAATTTCCATATCTTCTGATCCCCTTTTTCTCGCCGAGTGATTGAAGAATTGCCTGACCAAGCACAATGCCTGTGTCCTCTATTGCATGATGACAATCAACCTCTAAATCACCTTTTACAGAAACACTGAGATCAAACAGACCATGTCTTGCAAACCCATCCAGCATATGATCAAAAAATCCAATGCCGGTATGGATATCTGTTTTCCCAGAACCGTCAAGATTCAGCGTCAAAGAGATATCTGTCTCTTTTGTTTTTCTTGTACAAGTAACTATTCTTTCTTCCATATCTTTTCCTCTATTTTTCAAATCGGACTTTGATCGAATTAGCGTGTGCCGTGAGTTTTTCTGCCTCTGCAAATTGCTCTATATCGCTGTGAATTGCCTCCAGCGCTTCTTTCGAATATGCGATGATGCTTGATTTTTTAATAAAATCATCCACCCCAAGCGGCGAGAAAAATTTCGCAGTTCCATTCGTCGGCAATACATGATTCGGTCCTGCAAAATAATCACCAAGCGGCTCACTGCTGTACTCTCCGATAAAAATCGCACCTGCATTGCGAACCCGCATCATCACATCATACGGGTTCGCTGTCATGATCTCCAAATGTTCCGAGGCAATCTCGTTCGCAATATCGATCACTTCCTCCATCGTATCTGCAACGAGAATGTAACCATAATTTTCCAAAGATTTTTTCATGATCTCTGTGCGGGACAATTCTTCCACAAATACTTCTACCTGCTTGGACACCTCCTTGGCAAGTGTCTCACTTGTCGTCACGAGAATTGCCGATGCCAGTTCGTCATGTTCTGCCTGTGACAACAAGTCAGCCGCCACATATCTTGGATTCGCTGTCTCATCTGCAATGACAAGGATCTCGCTTGGTCCTGCAATTGAGTCGATGCTCACATGACCATATACCGCTTTTTTTGCCAATGCTACATAAATATTCCCAGGTCCTACAATTTTGTCAACTTTTGGAATGGAATCTGTCCCGTAAGCAAGTGCTGCAATCGCCTGCGCACCGCCGACCTTATAAACCACATCTACTCCTGCCTCATTCGCTGCCACCAGTGTGTTCGGATTGATCTTCCCATCTTTCCCAGGGGGAGTGACCATCACAATTTCTTCCACTCCTGCTACCTTTGCCGGAATGACATTCATTAGTACAGAAGACGGGTAGACTGCTTTTCCGCCTGGTACATAGACACCCACCCTTTGCAGCGCAGTTACCTTTTGCCCAAGCATGGTTCCGTCTGGTTTGCTGTCAAACCAACTATACTGTTTCTGCTTTTCATGGTAGATACGAATATTTTCTTTTGCTTTTCGTATGATTTCCACAAGAGATTCATCTACCAGATCATATGCCTGCGCAATCTCTTCTTTTGTCACAGTAATTGTATCCGCTGTAATATCCGCACCGTCAAACTGTTTTGTATAATCAAAAACAGCCTGATCCTTTTCATTTTTTACATGTTCCAAAATTTCCAAAACACGGGATTCGTATTGGGTATACTGGTTCGGACTTCTTTGCAACAAATCTTCCAGCAGATTTGTCTTTGTCTCATAGTTCAATTTTTGTATTCTCATCTCATGCCTCCTGTAAAATCATTCTCAATTTTGTCAGCAATTCTTTGATCCGCTCATTTTCCATTCGCATACTAACCGGATTGACAATCATTCTTGCAGACAATGGACATACCTCTTCTAACACTTCCAAACCATTTTCCCGAAGTGTAGATCCGGTCTCCACAATATCTACGATAACTTCCGACAATCCTACAAGCGGTGCAAGTTCTATCGAGCCGTTCAGCTTAATGATCTCGACTGTCTGATGCTTTTTGTTATAAAAATAATCCTTCGCGATATTCGGATATTTTGTCGCAACACGAATCAGCTCATGATGATTTAAAAGCTCCTTTGCTCTTGAGGGACCACACACACACATTCGGCAGTTTCCAAACTGTAAATCTAGTACCTCATATGTTTTTCGTCCTTCTTCTAATATCGTATCTTTTCCAACCACACCAATATCAGCTGCTCCATATTCTACATAAGTGGGAACATCCGGACCTTTTGCAAGAAAAAATTTTAATTTTAGTTCTTCATTTACAAAAATTAATTTTCTGGAATCTTTGTCCTTCATCTCCTCGCAAGTGATGCCAAGCTGCTCTAACAATTCCAGTGTTTTTTTCGCAAGCCGACCTTTTGTCAATGCAAATGTTAAATATCTCATATGATTTCCTCCCAACCGACTGTTTTTTTCTCATCTGTCAAAAGATTCGTCATTAAAATCTCGTCTTCTCTCTTCAGGTAGAACATTCCTCCACAGAAGTTCTGTCTCGCATATGACACATACTCATCCAAAAATCTGTCATCTGATTTTTTCACGAGCTCTGTCGGTTTCTCGGCAAGCCGAAATTCTTTTGCCAGCGCAATTGCTCTGCTGCGCTCACTTTCTTCATACAAGATCAACGTATTTTTCTGATGATACGGTATCTCCAGTTTCTGTCTTGAAATTGCGCCCATCAGTTCATCAATAACGATTGCAAATCCGATGGAAGGGAATTCCTTTCCAAATTTTTCTACAAGATGATCATAGCGTCCACCTTTCACAATTGCATCTCCCGTACCATATGTATAACCGCGGAATATAATGCCCGTATAATACCCATAGGTGCCGCTCATGCTGAGATCAAAGGTGATATATTTTTCAACTCCGTATGAAACCAAAATCTCATATGTCTCTGACAGGCGTTCCACTGCACGCAACGCTTTCTCACAAGAAACGATTTTTTTTGCGCATTCCATGATCTCGATTCCACCTGTCAGCTCCTCCAGCACTCGGAAAGCCGCCTTTGTCTCTTCTTTTACACCACAGTTATCCAGCAGCTCTTCCACACCGAAATAATTCCTGTTTGCAATCAATTCACGAAGCCTTGCCTCTTTTTCTTCTTCCAGACCTGCATCCTCCAACAGACTTTCAAAGAAATCAACATTTCCGATATAAATCTGAAATTCATTTAATCCGGCTGCCTTCAGACAGTCTGCAGCCAATGCAATCATCTCCGCATCCGCCTCCAAAGAATCAATTCCAAGGAGTTCCGCACCCATCTGCGTACTTTCCTTTAATTTTCCACGATAGCTTGAATGATTGATAAATGTGTTTCCATTATAACATAGACGGACCGGAAGTCCTTTTGAATCCAAAAAAGTTGCTGCAACTCTTGCGATTGACGGCGTAATATCCGGTCTCAACACAAGTGTATTCCCATCTCTGTCAAAAAATTTATAAAGTTCCTTTGAAGAGATTGTACCAATCTCTTTTCCGAAAACATCAAAAAACTCGAACATCGGTGTCTGTATATCTTGATATCCGTATAAGTGCAGAATCTCTTGTAATTTTTCCTCCAACATAAGCTTTCTTCTGCATTCAATCCCATAGATATCCCGAACTCCTTCCGGAGTATGTAAAATCTGCTGTCTCATAATCTCCTCCAATACTTTATTACGCTACCATATTAAAATAATGCTTATTATAACATTTTTTGAAAGATTGTCAATCCCTGAGATCCAAATCCTGCTGCAATGCTTCCAAATATGATACCAGACATCCATTTTTTAACTGGATAAAAAATGTCTGAGAAAGCTCTTCATATCGGATACTTTTTCTGCCTCCTGTTTTTGCGCGTTCCCAAAATTTTTGAATTTCAGAAAAACGCATATAATATAACTCGTTTCTGGTGCTGTAATAGATAATCAAGAATGCAATTCCTCCCTGCTTTTCAAAATTACTCATAAACGTCACCTGATGTTCATGAATATTTTGCAGCGGAAACGTGTCTGTATTACATTCCTTCGCATCAAAGCATACCGGAATCCCCTGTACCGCCCCAATGTAGTCAACAGTACTTCTCTGATCAAAATATGCCAGCGTGATATGACGATGCTCCTTATCAATCCGAACAGGAGTGATTGGCGTCGGAATTTTTTGAATCAACGCCAGTCCCTTTTCCAGATAACGTTCATTCGTCCGGTTGATCATATCCTCCAGTGTAGAACCGCGAAGTCCTCTTGAATTCCATGTCCCCATTTTTCTATTCCTCACTGTATTTTTCTGCTTTTAAAATATTCTGAAACAATTTTGGAAGTGGTGCCACAAATTTTCTTTCACTTAGATTCGACAACTCACCTGTACAGGCTGGCATTTCCAGCCGATAAGCATGTAACAACTGACTTTTCAGTCCATACTGCTCTTTTAGTCTATCGTTGACCTTTTTGCTCCCATACTTGTAGTCTCCGATAATCGGATATCCAATCGATGCCAGATGTGCCCTGATCTGATGCGTTCTACCGGTGATCAGATGCACTTCCAAATATGTATATTTTCCATTGCTCCACAAAGGCTCATATTCTGTCTCAATCGGCAGGCAATCCCCTTTTTCTGCCTTTGACACCGTTACTTTATTTGTCTTTTCGTCTTTTACAAGATATCCGCTCACCGACTGAGAATGTTTTACCTCACCTGCCACAAGACAGCGATAATATTTTCTCAGAGAACGATTTTTAAAAAGTGTTCCCATCTCCTGCAGCCCTGCAAGACTTTTCCCTGCTGCCACCAGTCCACTCGTATTGCGGTCCAAACGGTTGCAGACAGACGGTCTGAATTTTCTAAGTTCTTCCTCTGTCAATTGTCTTGTTTCAAGCATATATGAAATAATATGTTCCACAAGCGATTCATCATCGGCCGCTGCCTTTTGTGACAGCATCCCAACCGGTTTGTTGATCAGCAGTACATTCTCATCTTCATAGATAATATCAAGCGTTACATTGGTATGAACTGCATGGATATTGGAAAATTTTGCAATCGTCTCATCAGCCAAAAACAATTTTACAGAATCACCGACCGCCAGCTTTTCGTTTCCGGTTGCCTTTTTCCCATTCAATACAATATTTTTTTTTCGCAGCATTTTATATAAAAAGCTCTTTGGTGCCTCGTTTAAATACTTCGCCAGCATCTTATCCAGTCGCTGGCCGGCCTCATTTGCCGCTACAATAATTTCCTGCATAGTACTCCTCTATAATGAAATCTGAAATAACAGATGTCGAATTCCTTCTTCTTTTTTCTTTGTGTCAGGTCTGTTTGTTTCCGCCATATGCTGCATACTTTCTGCCCTTGCAAGGAATGCAGTATAATCCGTAAAAATTTTCACAGACACTTTTGTATACTGATTTTGCTCCAGCATCTGACGTAAATGTTTTCCGGTATAGACAGGATCTATTTTTTTCCCGGAAGAATACCCACAGATCGTATTGTCCAATATAATGATACTGTCAACGGGCATAAATTTGTCCTTACTCGTAAATACCAGATCAAATGCAACCGTCAAATCCTCTGCATGTTTCTGAATCTCTTTCGCTCGTTCCTCTGCAATCGAGTGATACGGAGAGATTGTGATTACCTCCACCAGCGCTTTTGCCGCCGGAAGGCATCCAAGTACGGCGACAACTGTCAAAAGATTCAGTCTTGTATGCGTCTGCCAGATACCAAGTATCAAAAGCGCGATGACAATTCCAAATTCCAGTACCGCTTTCAATATCAGTTGTTTTTTTCGCGCCTGAATATAGCCGGCTTCTCCTTTTGTAGCTTTCATTTCTTCGTTCCTTTCCTTACCAGAATTTTTTCATCGCTTTTAGAATCACACTGTGCGGAAGCAGCTTTGTTGCCGCCTCTGCTCCCTTCATCGCCGTCCCGTACACAGACAGTTCTTTGCCCTCTCGTGCATCAAGAAGCGCCTGTTTTACGACCGCTTCCGGTCTTGCCATCACCGCAGCCTTCATTTGATTTTTTTCTTTTTGTCCGGCAATTTCAAAAAACTCTGTCTCAACCGGTCCTGGACAAACTGCGGTCACAAAAATCTCTTCATCGCAAAGTTCTGTGCGAAGACTTCTGGAAAAACTAAGCACATAGGATTTTGTAGCTGCATAGACACTGAAAGACGGCTGCGGGCAAAATGCTGCCGCCGAGGCAACGTTCACAATTCTGCTTCCTCTTGTCATATATGGAATACAGATCTTTGTCATATGAGTCAGTGCTTTACAGTTTAACTCTATCATATCTAACTGATCCTCAGCAGAAAGTTTTTTCACTTCCCCAATTTTACCAAATCCTGCTGCATTCACAAGCATACGGATATCCGGCTCTTTTTCTTTCAAGAGAACTTTTAGTTCTTGATAAATGTTTTGCTCACACAAATTACCTTCTAAAATACGCACATTGGTAAACATACAGCTTTTTAATTCTTCCAGCCGTTCTCTTCTGCGGGCAATCACCCATATCTCATCTAATTCTTTATACAAGTGCTCAATCTGTTTTACAAACTCTTTTCCAAGTCCAGAGGATGCGCCTGTTACAATCGCAATTTTCAATTTATTCACTTCTTTCTGATGCTGTTTTTATTTTGTCTTTTTCCGGTGTACGTTTCGGATTGCTTTTTTCTTCTTTGCAGCAGGTTTTTTCTGTTCCTGCCTTTTATAATCCGGTTTGCCCTGATATTTCTTCTCCTGTCTCGGACGAATCAGACAATGTTTGTCAAATCCAACTAAGTCCATTCGGTCTGCCATGCGAAGAGCCTCCATGACAAGCTGATAATTCTTCGGATTCCGATATTGGATCAACGCTCTCTGCATCGCTTTTTCATGTGGATTTTTCGGTACATATACAGGTTCCATCGTCCGCGGATCCACTCCCGTATAGTACATACAAGTCGATATCGTCGACGGTGTCGGATAGAAGTCCTGTACCTGCTCCGGCATATAGCCAAGATCCCTTAAGTATTCTGCAAGAGCCACGGCTTCTTTCATCGTTGAACCCGGATGCGAAGACATCAGATACGGAACCAGATACTGTTTTTTCCCAAGTTTTTCGTTGATCTGTTTATATTTTTTCGAAAATGCCTGATAGACACTGTTTTCCGGCTTACCCATCTTTTGAAGAACAGGATCTGCTACATGCTCCGGGGCTACTTTTAGCTGTCCGCTTACATGATACTCACACAGTTCCTTGAAAAAAGTATCATCTTTATCTGCTATCAGATAATCGAATCGGATACCTGAGCGAATAAATACCTTCTTTACATTCGGAAGTGTACGAAGTTTTCGTAAAAGCTTCAGGTAGTCTTTATGATCCACCTTCAAATTTTTACACGGCCGCGGAAATAGACACTGCTTTTGCTTGCACACTCCTTTTGTGAGCTGCTTATCACAAGAAGGTGCTCTAAAGTTCGCAGTCGGTCCGCCAACATCATGAATATAGCCTTTGAAATCCTTATCCCAAATAAATTTTTCTGCCTCTGCGACCAAAGATTCATGGCTTCGCGTCTGAATGATTCTCCCCTGATGAAACGTAAGAGCACAAAAATTGCATCCGCCAAAACATCCACGATTGCTGATCAGACTGTATTTTACCTCCTCGATTGCCGGAACTCCTCCAAGCGCCTCATAGGACGGATGGTATGTTCTCATATAAGGATAGCTGTAAGTGCGATCCATTTCCGACTGGCTAAGCGGTTTGGACGGTGGATTCTGGACTACATATAAATGGTCCGAGTATGGTTCCACAAGTCGTTTTCCTGAAAAAGGATCTGTATTGCAATACTGCGTATAAAAACTCTTCGCATAGTTTAGCTTGTCCTGCTTTAATTGTTCGTAAGATTCCAACATGATCGCATCGTAGACACTGTCTAAAGACTTCACCTTACAGACAGTTCCGTCGATGTATGTGATATCCTCCACTGCAATACCACTCTCCAGCGCTTCGGCAATCTCAAGAATCGAGCGTTCTCCCATTCCATAAGAAAGAATATCTGCACCCGAATCCAATAAAATCGAACGTTTTAATTTATTTGACCAGTAATCATAATGAGCCATTCGGCGCAGACTCGCCTCAATCCCACCAATAATGATCGGCGTCTTTTTATAAACCTGACGAATCAAATTACTGTAGACGACCGTCGCATAGTCCGGACGTTTTCCCATAACGCCGCCCGGCGTAAATGCATCTGTCTGACGTCTCTTTTTCGACACAGAGTAGTGATTCACCATAGAATCCATATTCCCACTGGATACAAGGAATCCAAGGCGAGGTTCACCGTATTCTGTAATGCTGCTTTTATCTTTCCAGTCCGGTTGACAGATCAACCCAACTTTATATCCATTCGCCTCCAAAAGGCGTGTGATGATCGCATGCCCAAAAGACGGATGATCCACGTAAGCATCTCCGGAAACATAGACAAAATCCAACTGTTCCCAGCCTCGCTCCTCCATATCTTTTCTGCAAATCGGTAAAAATCCATTTCTCATTTCAGTACCTCATAGGTGTTATTTTTAATATCTTCATAATCTTTTATATAATAGTCTGCGAGCGCACGTTTTTTTTCATCCTGATTTTTTGAAAAATCGTCTTCCACTGCACAGACTTTCATTCCGGCATTGACACCTGCCAAAATTCCGTTTGGCACATCTTCAAAGACAAGACAACGTTTCGGTTCCACCTGCAAAGATTGTGCAACTCTTAAATACACATCAGGAGCCGGTTTCCCTGCTTTTGCTTCGCACGATGTCCATATAGAATCAAATAACGGCAATACTTTTGTTGATCTTAAAACTGCCTCTGCAAGCTCGCGTTTATTGCTTGTAGCGATTCCAAGCTTAATCCCTCTTTGATGAACTTCCTGTAAAAAGTCAAATGCTCCTTTTTTCAGTATAAGCTCATTTGCATATTTTTCATATGCCATTCCATACCATTCTTCCATCAATTCCTCTAATGTGTGTGGAAGGTTTGGAAACAATTCCAGAAAATATGCTGCTGTTTCCGAATAACTTTTTCCTTCCATTCCTTCATGAAAATTCTCCGGCTGTGTCAAACCATATTTTCCTAAAAATTCATCGTCGATTGCAGTCCAGACCCACATGGAATCCACCAGTGTGCCATCCAGATCAAAAATAATCGCCTCTATATTCTCTAACATAATCGCTTAAGTTCCTCCTTCGTAAGAGCCCGGTATTCACCGCTCTTTAATGTCTCATCCAACAGAAGTGTTCCCATAGAAAGCCTTTTCAAATAAATTACTTCTTTCCCCACGGCATGAAACATCCGCTTCACCTGATGGAATTTTCCTTCCTGTATCGTAACTCTTATCTCAGAAATCTCTCCGGAATACAAAATTTCAAGCTTTGACGGAAGTGCAGTCTCGCCGTTTCCGATTGACATTCCTACGGCAAAGATTTCTTGATCGACCTCATCTACAATCCCCTGCACCTTTGCATAATACACTTTATCCACATGTTTTTTCGGTGACAAAAGCCGATGCGCCAGCTCTCCATCGTTTGTGATCAAAAGAAGACCTTCTGTGTCTTTATCAAGCCTTCCTACCGGGAACAAATCTCTGCGCTTTTTTGAGGAAATCAACTCCACTACTGTCTTATCCTGCCTGTCTGTTGTGGCTGAGACAACTCCTGCTGGTTTGTTTAGCATATAATACTCGTGCGTTTCATAGGAGACCGCTTCGCCCATACAGCACACTTTTTGATGTGAAATGTCAATCTTTCGCTCTGGAGATTTTTCAATACTTCCATCCACTGTTACTTTTCCCTGACGGATCAGTTTTTTTACTTCTGTTCTCGTCCCAACGCCCATATCTGCGAGATATTTATCTAATCGTATCATTATGACTGCCATCTCCATCCAGGTAAATATTTGTTCTTCAAAGTTCCGTTTGCAAGTTTCCCAAAGCCTAGCGGATAGCCGTCCACAAGGACAAGCTGCCAGCCTTTTTCTTTGTGATCAACAAGATCGTCAACTTCGATCGTCTCACCTTTCAGATAGCGGATCACACGCTCATCCTCCACGGAAAGTGAGATTGTGCGGCGGTATTCTTCTTTTTTCAGACACATCGCAAGTGACTGACTCGGCTCAAACCGGTTCTTTTTCACATCTCCAAGATACAGTCCTGTCCGAAGGAAACGAATACCTTTTACATTCGGGATATCTTCCGGCATATAGTAGACTTTCTCGCTGTAAATCTCCAGTCTGCTCCAGTCCATCTCCCATGTGATGTCCTCAAAAAATGCAAGCAGTTCTTCCGGCACTTTTTTCGCGCGCTTTTTCTTTTCTTTGACCACTAGTTTCTCCGACTTTTCCCCTTTTTGAAGCAATGCCAGATAATGTCCCTCTCCGTGCATCTTATACGGCCAGATACGGACTGTTTTTTCAAATGCAGGCTCTTTTGATTCAGTCACTTGCGGCATTCCTTTTGCAAATCCCTCATATGGCCGAATCTCTTTTATCTCAAATTCCGGATATTGTTGTCTTAAATATTCAATTGTTCCCTCATTCTCTTCCGGATCAAATGTACAAGTAGAATAGAGCATCATTCCACCCGGTTTTAACATTCTTGCAGCCTGCGTGACAATACTTCTCTGAATCTTTGCAAAAAATTCCGGTCCATGTTCTTCCCAGGCTTTCACCATCTTTTTATCTTTTCGGAACATTCCTTCGCCGGAACATGGTGCATCGATCAAAATCTTGTCAAAATATTCCGTAAAATACTCTTCAATTTTACCTGGCTCCTCACTGAGCACAAGCACATTGCCGATGCCGAACACTTCAATATTTTTTAATAAGCCCTTTGCTCTGGAATTGCTGATGTCATTTGCCACAAGCACACCTTCCCCGCAAAGTTTTGCTCCAAGCTCAGTCGCCTTTCCTCCCGGTGCTGCACAGACATCCAGCACCTTATCCCCCGGTTCAATCGGAAGGCGGTTTGCCGGTGTCATGGCGCTAGGCTCCTGTAAGTAAAAAAGTCCGGCAAAATAATATGGATGCTTTGCCGGCTGCACGTGCTCTCCATCATAATAAAATCCATTCTCAATCCATGGTATCGGTTGAATCTCAAACGGACAAATCTTTTTAAATTCTTCCACACTGATTTTTTTTGTATTTACGCGGAGACCATAAAGTCTTTTCTCCTCATAACACTTTATATAATCATCAAACTCTGCTCCAAGCAGTTCTCTCATCTTTTTTTCAAACGCAATTGGTAAATTCATTTTTCATCCTCCATGTCAATTTCATATTATACCATAGCCATACTATTTTCTCCACAAATATTAGTCAGAATACGCACATTTCAGCTTATGCGGTTCCAGATACCGCATCACCCAATATGGATTGACACTCATTTCCTGACCGTTCGGATACACATAAATCCCCACATGCAGATGCACCGGAAATTTCCCTTTTGTACCTTCCTCTCCATAGCCTGTATCCCCCATGAATCCAATCACATCCCCGGCTTTCACTCGGTCTCCCTCTTTAATATCCGCATAGGAATCCAGATGTGCGTAATAAAAGTATCCACCGGAAGGCGCCAGAATACCGATACGGTATCCCCCTTTCGGAAGCCACCCTTTACTTTGTATGACACCGTCCGTCATGCTGACGACCGGATAATATCCTGGGACATCTTTTTTTGCCATCAAATCACATCCCTCATGTCCGCGTTTTCCACCATAGTTTCGTTCTTTCATCCATCCATTTTCAAAGACCACCGTTGCATCTTCATCCGTCGTTGATTCTGGTACCGGAAAATATTTCACATCATCCCAGATTGCTTGATTGATTTTCAGATAAGTATTCCATGCCTTTTTCTGTTCCCATGTCTTCTTTCGTTCGCAAAACGTTTTTTCTGTACATGTATACGGAAACGGTTGATAGCCAAACTTGCTTTCCAACAGATAGATTCCTGCCTGCATCCCTCTGCTTAGTCCATCACAAAAACTATTGATCATTTTTTCACCTAACTGCTGATCTCGAAATTCCATCTTCATAACTGTATTTTCATGCAACCGTTCCATTCTGCTTATCGACAGCAGTCTGCCAATCCATATTTCTGTAACAAAAGAAAATAGTAATACAAAAAGAAGTAATTGATATGCCTGTCTCTTTTTCACGACAAACTCCTTTTTGTATTACTATATGTTTTTCTTATCTTCAAATATGTATTGTTTTATTTACAATTTTTTAAAACTGCAAGCAGATAATCCCACATGCGCTGCACAGATGCAACTTCCAGTTTTTCATTCACAGAATGCACGTCAAACATATTTGGACCAAAAGATACGCAATCCAGTTCCGGAAGCTGTCCGGATAAGAGACCACATTCTAACCCTGCATGAATTGTAGCAACTACAGGAGCTTTTCCGAACATCTGCTCATAAGTATCGATCATGATCGGGCGAAGTTTTGAATCTGACTTGTACATCCATGCCGGATAGTCACAGGATACTTCTCCTTTTCCTCCTGTGAAAACAGCATACGCATTCAGCATCTCTTCGAGTTCTTTCTTTTTACTCTCCACAGAACTTCTCACCATAAAGATCAACTCGATACTATCCTCTTTTGTAGATACGATTCCAAGATTCAAAGAGCTCTCTACAAGTCCTTTCAATTCACGGCTCAATCCTTGCACTCCATATGGTGTAGAAATTAACAGGAATACAACTTTATCTGTTGTATCTGCTGTGCATACATTCAGTGTAGTTTCTTCAGAAAGTACAACTGAAATTTCCAAATTCGGCTCGTCTTTTCCAAATTCAGTTTTCACAGTTTCTGCAAGTTCTTCCACATATGCTTTGACGGCATCTTTCTGTGTTGTGTCCACTAAGATTTTTGCTTTCGATAACGGCGTGATAACATTGTCTTTTGTTCCGCCATTCATCTCAATCAGTGCATATGAAAATTGTGTTTTAAGACTGTTTAAAATTCTTCCGAGTACTTTGTTAGCATTTCCCCTTTGTTGATTGATCTCGATTCCAGAATGTCCGCCTCTCAATCCTCTCACAACGATCTCAGCCGCAACCCCTGTTTTTTCTTCTTTGGCCAGCGGAAGCGTAATCGTATGGCGGAAACCGCCTGCACATCCTGTCAGTAATGTTCCCTCTTCCTCGGAGTCAATATTGATCAGCATACGACCTTTTAATACAGAAAGATCGATTGCTCCTGCGCCACCCATTCCAACTTCTTCATCTGTGGTAAAGACTGCTTCAATCGGCGGATGTTCAATCGTGTCACTGTCAAGAATTGCAAGTGCATATGCGATGGCAATTCCGTCGTCTCCCCCAAGACTGGTATCTTTCGCCTTTAAAAATCCATTCTCCTCATATACTTCAATTGGATCTGTGTCAAAGTTATGTGCAGAATCATCCGTCTTTTCACATACCATATCCAAATGTCCCTGAATGATCACCGGTTCACTGTTTTCAAATCCTGCTGTTCCGGCTTTTTTAATAATCACATTGTTCGCCTCATCCTGAATGCATTCCAAGCCTCGCTCTTTTGCAAAGTCTACACAATAATCACTGACTCTTTTTGTGTCAAATGTTGCCCTCGGAATCCGGCAAAGTTCTTCAAAAAAATGAAAAACCGATTTTGGTTCTAAATGTTCTAATGCTGACATAATAAATTCCCTCTTTCCTTTAAAATTTTCCTATAATCTATTGTGTCACATCAGACATAAAAAATCAAGCATATCCATATATTATAAAAACAAATTGGAGGTCTGTTATGAGACGCTATGCCTTCCCATTCAGTGTGATTTTATTATTTTTTATTATGCTTTCTTTCCCACAGGAAGTATTCGACGGAGCAAGCGAAGGACTACTGCTTTGGTTTCAGATTGTCCTCCCTACTTTACTTCCGTTTATTATCATCTCAAATATCCTGATACAAACAAATTCTATCTCCATGTTATCCCGCATATTTGGTCCTGCTTTTCAGAAAATCTTCCGTATTTCAACTGACGGAAGCTTTGTGGTACTTGCAGGATTTCTCTGTGGTTATCCGATGGGCGCTAAAGTGACCTCAGATCTCATTTTGGCAGGACGTATAACCAAAAGTGAAGGCAGCTATCTGCTTTCTTTTTGCAACAACACAAGCCCCATGTTTATCATAAGCTATGTGATCTGGCAAAATCTGTACGATCAGACTCTGCTTTTTCCATCCTTACTGATTTTGTTTGCCTCACCGATATTGTGCAGTTTTGTTTTTCGAAACATTTATAAAAAAAATCTGCCAGCCAAAACAGCGGGAAAAACCAGTATATCTTCCCGCATCCATTTTAACTTTGAGATCGTTGATACCTGCATCATGGATGGGTTCGAAACCATAACGAAAGTCGGAGGATATATCCTATTATTTTCTGTTCTGTTATCTCTTTTGCAGATGCTTCCGGTAAAATCAGCTTTGATATCAAACATATGCCTCCCGATGCTGGAAATCACCAATGGAATACCTATGTTATCTAAAAACATACTGTCCCAAACAGAAAAATATGTTTCTATACTTGCACTGACTTCTTTTGGGGGATTCTGTTCTGTCGCACAGACAAAATCCATGATTCGTCAATCCGGTCTCTCTATTGTCCCTTACATAGCAGAAAAACTGGTCACCGCATTGGTAACCAGTTTGTTAGCTTTCTTTTATATGACGTTTATTCATCCATAGAATCGCTGCCGAATTCCGCTTCCATACCACGGTCAGACTTATCTGGCACTTCCAGCTCCGCACGATTAGTCTTGACGATGTCGTAACACTCTCTCAAAGAATTCACAAGACCATCGTATTTTGTTGTGTAGCTGTCCAAAGTATGCCCGATAATATTTTCCACGTTCGACATAATATCGTCTGTGTACTGCATCGCACCAATTCGGATATCATTCGCATCATTTGTCGCATTATCCAAAATCTCCTGCGCCTGCTCTGTCGCTGCTGTCACGATATCATTCGCCTGAGCATATGCCTGCTGCATGATCTCATGTTCGCTTACCAGTTCGTTTGTATGAATCTGAGCTTCCTCCAGCATACTCTCGGCTTTCGCGCGTGCATCCGCTAAAATCGCATCCTTATTGGCAATGATCTTCTGATAACGCTTAATCTCGTCCGGCGTCTTCATGCGAAGTTCACGCAAAAGCTCGTCCATCTGATCTTTATTTACAATAATCTTTGTTGTAGATAATGGCTGAAATTTACAACTGTCAATATATTCTTCAATTTCCTCAATAATTTGTTCAATACGACTGCTCATAATTTACACTCCTTTTCTTTCTTCCATCTTCTCTTTTATTTTTTTCACAATCACTTCCGGTACAAACTGTGTAATGTCTCCCCCAAAGCTCGCAACTTCTTTTACCGTTGTCGAACTCAAAAAGGAAAACTCCAGACTTGTCGTCAAAAACAAGGTCTCAATCTCCGGTTCAATTTTGTGATTCGTCTGTGACATCTGTAATTCATATTCAAAATCTGTAATTGCACGCAATCCCCGAACAATCACTTTCGCATCCATCTGCTTTGCAAATTCTACTAACAACCCCTCAAATGGAATGATTTTGACATTTGGGAAGTCTTTTGTCACTTCCTCTAACATTTTAACACGTTCTCCTACAGAAAACAACGGCGTTTTCGCTTTATTATTCAATATTCCGACAATTAACTCATCCGCGATGGCGGCGGAACGTCGAATAATGTCCAAATGACCAAGCGTCACCGGATCAAAGCTTCCCGGATAAATGGCTCTTAGCATTCTTTAAGCCTCTCTTTCTAAAAATATATGTTTATTAGTCTTATATATCTTTTCTTTAATAACAGAAAAACCAAGTTCCTCCACATAAGAAAACTCTGTATCCAAAGAACTTTCCACAATCACGACAGCATCTTGCGAAAGAATAGTTGATTCAGAAAGATATTCTAACACCTGCTTTTCCAGCATCTTACGGTACGGTGGATCCATAAAAATATAGTCAAACTGATACTTTCCTTCCAGACGTTTTAGCGCGCTCAAAACATCCATCTCCAAAAGCACCGATTGTTTTGCAAGCTTTGTAAATGTAAGATTCTCGCGAATACAAGCCATCGCCTTACGGTTCTGTTCTACAAACACCGCTTCTTTTGCTCCTCTGCTGAGGGCTTCTATTCCGATTGCTCCACTTCCGCTGAACAAATCCAAAAAACAGGAATCTGCAATCTCATGCGAAATCATATTAAACAGTGTTTCTTTGATACGATCTGTTGTCGGTCTTGTGTCAAGCCCATCTATTGTTTTTAACTGTAAGCGTTTTGCGCTTCCTGCTATAACTCTCATAATGTTCCTTTCCTGAATAAAAATATCATTTTTCATTATACGAATTCCCTCGAAACTTGTCAATTACTGCACAGAAAAAACGTGCAAACCTTTTCTGATTTGCACGTTTTTCTAATTACATCTGCCAATTATTTCTCTGACATTTGTTTTTCCTGCTGCTCGATCATTTTTTTCACCATATAACCACCAACAGATCCGTTCTGTCTTGATGTTAAGTCTCCGTTGTATCCTTCTTTCAAAGGTACTCCGAGCTCACTTGCCACTTCATATTTAAATTTGTCTAAAGCTGCTTTTGCTTCCGGTACTGCTGTTCTGTTTGATGAACGACTTGCCATAATTCATTTCCTCCTCTAAATCTCTTTCCTTTTATTTTGTAACTGTTTTGTTACAAGGATAGTATATGGAGAATTCATAAACTTACACTAGAAATAGTTTCTTTTTTTGACAAATTCTGTCATGTGATTTAAAGCGTTGTTTCAAGCATTCCTTCCCGGATATATTTCTGTAAATACTCCCTAATATTCTGGTGATTTTGCTTTTCCAAGTTTTCATCTTCCGAAATCAGCTGTTCCGCCGCCTCGCTCGCACGCTGCAAAATCTTTGCATCCTGAAATACATCACCTAATTTAAAATCCAAAATCCCGCTTTGACGAATACCAAACAGATCTCCCGGGCCGCGAAGCTTCAAGTCTTCACTCGCAATAAAAAATCCATCATTCGATTTATTCAAAATAGAAAGACGCTCTTTCGTCTCTTTCGACTTTGATGCACTCATAAAAATGCAGTATGACTGATATTTTCCTCTCCCCACACGTCCTCGAAGCTGATGAAGCTGTGCAAGCCCAAAACGTTCTGCATTTTCCACCATCATCACCGTCGCATTCGGAACATTGATTCCTACTTCAATAACGGTCGTAGAGACAAGAATCTGAATTTCCCGTTTCCCAAACTGCTCCATGATCACATCTTTTTCTGACTGCTTCATCTTTCCGTGCAGATATGCCACCTGAATGTTGTCCCCCATCTCTTCTTGCAGTGTCTTCGCATAATCTATTACATTTTCTGCCTCCAGATTTTCATTCTCTTCTATCATTGGGCAGATGACATAGCACTGTCGTCCTTCCAGCACCTGTTTTTTCATAAACTGATAGGCCGTCTTTCGATAATTAGTATCTACCACACAATTTTTAATCGGTAGACGGTTGGCTGGAAGCTCATCGATGACAGAGATGTCCAAATCCCCATACAGGATAATTGCAAGTGTCCTCGGAATCGGAGTTGCACTCATCACAAGAATATGTGGTGTGTTTCCTTTTTCAGCAAGCTTTTCTCTTTGTTTCACGCCAAATCGGTGCTGTTCATCTGTCACTACCAACGCCAGAGAATGGTATTTCACCTTTTCTTGAATCAGTGCATGTGTTCCAACAATAATCTGTGCTTCTCCTGATGCAATCCGCTCATATGCCATCCTTTTTTCTTTTGCAGTCATAGACCCTGTCAAAAATTCCACACAAACCGGAATCTGATGTTCTTCTAACATTTCACAAATAGACTCAAAATGCTGTTTTGCAAGCACCTCTGTCGGCGCCATCAATGCTCCCTGATAGCCGTTGACAGCGGCAAGCAAAAGACCAAGCAAGGCAATAATCGTCTTTCCGGAACCGACATCCCCCTGCACAAGCCTTGACATCACATGCGCTCCGTTTAGGTCTGCCTTAATTTCCTCCCAGACTTTTTGCTGAGCGCCTGTCAGTTCATATGGCAGTTTATGCATGAATTGTTCCACCGGTTCGGCAATCGCAAATGAAAATGTATTTTTACTTTTTTCATTTTTCTCCTTCATTTGCCGCAGTGCCAAAATAAACACAAGAAATTCTTCAAACACAAGACGCTCTCTGGCAGTATAAAATTCCTCTTTGTCTACCGGAAAATGAATTCCCTGTATCGCATAATTATATTCCGCAAGATGATAGCGGGTTCGAACATCCGGCGGAAGGAAATCCTGCTTCAAATCCAAATAGGAAATTGCCTGTTTCATCGCTTTGACGACAGCATTGTTCGTAAGTCCGGCTGTCAATGCATAATTGGGCTGCAACGTGTTTATCTTCTCCTCATACAACTCACTCGGATAAAAAATTTCCGGCTGTTCCATAAGAAGTGTTCCTTTTCGCCGCACGACTTTTCCACGTAGTGTGACCACACCCCCTTTTTGAAACGTATTTCGCAAAAAAGGCATTCGGAACCAGACAACACGCAAAGTTCCAGTGATATCCTTCACATAAATGGTTGTAACCTGCATACTTGTTCTGCCAGAGACCTGTACTTTCCCGTAAATCGCACCTGTGACCGTCACAGTTCTGCCCTCGTCTATCTCTGCAATCGGGGTTGCTTCCTCATACACTTCATATCCTTTCGGAAAATGTCGAAGCAAATCTCCAATCGTAAAAATATTTAATTTTTGGAATAATTTTTCTGTCTTCTCGCCAATCCCTTTCAGTGAGCTGATCGTTGATTGCTCATTCATATTTCTGTCTCCTGTTTCAGAAAAAACGGGAGATATCACTTCTCCCGTTTTTGTCACTCTTATTCTACTGCCAATACATAATAGTAAATCGGCTGACCTCCAAAATGTGTGTCCACATCTACACTTGGATACTTTTCTTCAATCTCCGCTGTCAGTTTTTCTGCGTCTTCTTCGCTGACATCTGCTCCATAGTAGATACTGATCAATTCCGAATCCTCATCCACAAGTGTTTCCAGCATCTCTTTTGTCGTCGCTGCGATATCAGTTCCCACTGCAATAATACCGGAATCACCAATTCCCATGATATCATCTTTGTGGATCTCCTTGTCATCGATATGTGTATCTCGCACTGCATATGTTACCTGTCCGGTCTTGACATTCTTGATCTCTTCTAACATGACTTCTTCATTTTCTTCTGCCGATAAATCCGGAACAAAATTAATGATTGCAGTAATTCCCTGCGGAACCGTCTTTGTAGGAATAACAATTACTTCCTTATCTTTCACTAAAGATTTTGCCTGGTTTGCCGCTAATGTAATATTTTTGTTATTTGGGAAAATAAATACATGTTTTGCATTGACTTCATCAATCGCATTCAACATGTCGTCTGTACTTGGATTCATTGTCTGACCACCTTCAATGATATAGTCCACTCCAAGCTCTTTAAAAATCTCATTCAGACCTTCTCCGATGGAAACGGCAATAAAGCCAAACTCTTTCTGAGCCTCTTTTTTCTTTTCTTTCTGTTCTTTCGCAAGCTTCTGCGCATCGCGGATCAATTTTTCTTCATGCTCTTCGCGCATATTGTCAATCTTCATACGAGAAAGCTGCCCATATGTCAGTGCCTTTTGAATTGCAAGTCCAGGGTCATTGGTGTGTACATGTACTTTTACAATTTCATCATCTGCCACACATACGATTGAATCACCGATAGACTCCAGATATGCCTTGAACGTTTTCTCATCTTCCTCTGTAAATTCTCTCTCTGCCATAATGATGAATTCTGTACAGTAACCGAATTTGATCTCTGTTGCCGCCTCTGCGCTGACCTTTGTCACAGCAGCACCTGTGCTGGAAGCAATCGCACTGTAATCAATCTCTTTCCCTAAAAATGCGTCATATGCACCCTTTAACACTTCTAAAAGTCCCTGTCCGCCGGAATCAACCACCCCAGCTTCTTTTAATACCGGAAGCATATCCGGAGTCTTCGATAACACATGTTCTGCATGCTTGATAATCTCTGGAATGAACACTTCCAAATCATCTGTCTCTTCTGCAAGTTCCCAGCCTTTATCTGCAATTCCACGTGCAACAGTCAGGATCGTTCCCTCTTTCGGCTTCATAACCGCTTTGTAGGCAGTCTCCTTTGCCTTATCAAGTGCGTTCGCAAGAATCAAACAGTCAATCTCTTTGACTTCTTTGATTGCTTTTGTAAATCCTCTGAAAAGCTGTGAAAGAATTACTCCTGAGTTCCCTCTGGCTCCTCTTAAAGACCCAGATGAAATCGCCTTTGCCAAATCCTTCATATTAAGTTTTTCCAATGCCGAAACTTCTTTTGCCGCTGCCATGATCGTAAGCGACATGTTCGTTCCTGTATCCCCATCCGGTACCGGAAAAACATTCAATTCATTTATAAATTCTTTTTTTGCCTCGATATTTCCGGCGCCTGCCAAAAACATCTTTGCGAGCATCTCTACATTTATTGTCTTCGTTGCCACAATCACTTCCTCCTTAAATTAATCGATTACTCTTACGCCTTCAATATAAATGTTAATCTTATCCACTGTCATTCCGGTGAACTCTTCTACTTTATATTTTACGTTGCTGATTAAATTATCGGTAACGGCTGAAATACTCACACCATAGGATACGATTACATGGAAATTCAAAGTAATCTTATTATCTTCTGAAATTTCCACCTGAATTCCATGTGTCAGGCTTTCCTTTTTCAAAAGCTTTACAAGACCATCTTTTACACTTACTGCCGCCATACCAACGATTCCAAAGCATTCCACAGCTACAGTTCCCGCATATTTTGCAATGACTTCCGGTGCAATTGTAATGATTCCTAATTCTGTACTCATACATCCTTTCATATCTATTCCCTCCAATTTTTGTTATGGATTTTCTTTTTTATGCATACTTAACGTTTATATTATACTCTGTTTTGCCAGTTTTTACAACAACTTATAAAACCTTTCTTCAAATTGTTAAATAAGTACTTGCAAATTAAACTTTTTTCTGCTAAAATAATTTGTGTTGTGAGTCTGGTATGACTATTAATATCGTTAGGAGGTGCAATCATGGCTAAATGTGCTATTTGTGAAAAGGGTGCTCATTTCGGAAATAACGTAAGTCACTCTCATAGAAAAACACCAAAGATGTGGAAATCAAACGTAAAATCAGTAAGAGTAAAAGCTGAAGGCGGAAATACAAAGAAAATGTATGTATGTACTTCATGTTTAAAATCTGGCAGAGTTGAACGTGCTTAATTTTACACAGAATGAAACGAGATGAAGAATCATCTCGTTTTTTTGTGCATCTATTATTATCCACAAAATAAATTATATCCAACTATGAGACATATAAAAATCAACACAAGACCAACAAAGACATTTGGCAGCATCAGCATAATCAGCATTCCAACTGCAATAAAAAATAATGCAAACCCAATTACTTTTTTCATTGCTCTACTCCATGTAGTGTATCCTCTTTTTATTATATGTCTCATTCTTCCAAATTATTCTGCGTCGTTCAACATATCCGCAACATCCTTTTCCGTTACTTTCTCCTCTTTTTTAGAAGAAAACCGATCAACCACATCAGGAACCATATCTAAAATTTTTGTAATCGTATCCTGATTTTTGATATTTACAAGTTTTGTCTTTCCGTCTTGAATCACAAGCACCGCACACGGTGACATCTTTCCGCCAAGTCCACCGGCGCCTTTTTCCTTTTTATCTCCCTGAAATGAACCGGCTCCCACCGCAAATGAAACGTCTACCAATGGTAAAATGATAGTATCGCCAATGTGAATTGCATCACCGACAACAGTCTTTGACGAAACAACACTGTCCATCCCACGAAATAAAGCTTCTACTGTTGCATTAAATTTGTTATCCTCCATTTTGTATTCCTCCTCGCATATTTTATAATTTAAACGTTTTTATATGTTCATATGTGGTTCTGACCTGTTTATCAAAAAATAAATTCCACAAAACAATCACTGCATAAATTCCTCGGATACGCCCTTTAATCAGAAGGTGCCCTTCTAAAATCCGATATTCGAAATCCGGATAGATATCTATATGTTCTCCATAAAACGGATAAAGCATACTCAGCACAGCCAGTATCCTCCCCGTATCGTAGGGATCCTCCAATCCAAATCGCACAGCGCCTGTAAATTTCCTCGGTCTTAAAAGCCGAAGAATTCTGAACAATTCTTTTTTCAAACGCCCCCATGCCGCTTTGTGAATGGGCTCCGCAAGAAACTCTGTTAATTTTTCTTTTTTCTCCAAAAGCACTTTTATCTTATCACACATTGTCTGATATGTATATTTTATCTTTTGAAGCAAAGATTGTTTTTCCTTTTTCTCACTTTCTGCCGTTTCTCCACACTTCTTTGCTGTGCGGTTTCTTTTCACTTTCTTTTCCTGCGGTTCTTTTTTCGTTGGAATGTTTGTCGGCTCTGCTTTCTGAGGCACTTCTTCGTCTCTTTTTTCTTGTTCCTTCTCAGACTCTTTTTCTCTGTATGTCTCATTTTGGAGCGTTTCAATGTGCTCTGTCTGGTTCAGTTTTTTCCAGCCGATTCGAATCTGCCAGCAAAATTCGCCATTTTGATATTTAAAATATCCGGAAAACAAATGTAAAAGCCACGAAAACCGAGCATGCGCGTCGATACTTTCAAATGTCCCTGCACTTTCCGCCTCAATTCGATACCGGACAGGCACAAAAAGCACAATGCAAATGAGCAATACTGCAATTCCCAGTATTGCTGCCAGAAGAATTCCTATGATTTTCAAAATCCATAATATAATCTGGAACATGTCTGCACCTACACTTTTCCCTCTTCAAACTTTTTTTGCTGTTCTAGCAAATACTTGCGTATTTTCATATCTCCTGTCACATCATACACTTCCTGTGCAATCTTTTCCACTAAGTACAGTGCCTCTTCAAAACCATCTGCAATGCCAACCACAAGTAGCCTTCGCTTTTTCCAGCCCCTTTGCAGCAACAATGCCGTATCGTAAAACTCAAGATTATTATTCGCATTTTCTGCAAGAACAATCACATATTTATTTAACTGTATTTTATCATGCTCTAACTTATATATGATTCCCTCTTTTTTTTCTTTTAATTCATCACTTAAATACAGATTATGATAATATTTCATATGGATCCCTCAATTATTTAATAGTAATACGCATTCAAAACCTGTTTTGCAACCGATACTGCACTCATTCCGGAATTGTCTGCACTTTCTACCACCGCACTGATTACAAGTTCTGGATTGTCTACATTGGTAAACCCTGTAAACCACGAATGGGATTTTTCTTTATCACTGCTGTATTCTGCTGTCCCTGTTTTTCCGGCTACCGTATAGCTTTCTCCGCTAAGCGCCGTCCCCGTTCCATGATCGATAACACCTTCCATATACTCTTTCAGTTTTGCTGCTTCTTCCGAAGTCATAAGCGTTTCGTATATCTCCGGAACATTTTTCTTAACTGTCGTTCCTGTATAATTTTCGGTATGATCAACCAAATATGGTTTCATCAATGTCCCTCCATTTGCAATTGCAGCCGAAATAAGCGTCATATGGTACGGACTAATCTGTGTTTTTCCCTGACCAATTGCTGTCATCATAATTTCACTGTCTGTTGTGTTTTTGTCCACACGAAATTTGCTTTGGCTGTAAGGCAGTACAGACGGAAGCTTTTTATTAAACAACAACTCTTCTGCCGTTTTTCTGTACGCTTCTTTATCCAACATCAGACCAATATTAGAATAAGATGCGTTACAGGAGTTGGCAAGCGAATCCGCTAAATTTTCCTCACCATGCGCCCTGTTTCCCGCACAGTGAATCGTCGTCCCTTCATGGGTGATCTCACTTTCACAATAATAACTATAATTTTCAAAATCCGAATATTCACGCATATACTCTAATGTTGTGACTAACTTAAAGGTAGATCCCGGCGCATACGCTCCCTGTGTCGCACGATTCAGAAGCGAACTGTTTTCATCTGTAGTAAGCCATTCCCAGTCTTCCGAAATGGTATTTGGATCAAATGTCGGTTTGGACACCATGGCAAGTATCTTTCCTGTGCTTGCTTCCATGACAACAACTGCCCCCTTATGGTCTCCCAATGCATCATAGGCTGCTTGCTGAAGTTTGCTCTCAAGCGTTGTAACTACATTGTCGCCAATATTTTTTTCTTCTTTAAATTCTTTTACAATCTTCTCTACAAAAAAAGCATTTGATGTCAGCAAATCAAAATTTTCCACGGATTCCAGTCCTGACTTCCCTTTTGAATCATATCCTACTACATGTGCATACACATCTCCATAAGGATAATTTCTTGTCTCGGTTCCATCCTCCGCAACTACTGTCTCAGCCAGCACCTCTCCGTTTTTATCTAAAATACTTCCTCTTACAACTCGGTCAGAAAGGGAATCCATACGCACATTATAAGGACTGTTGATAATTTCTTTGCTTCGCACAACATTAAAATATACAAGATACCCCATCATTACCAGAAAAAGTGTCACAAAAAAATATGTCACCCTAGCGAATTCTTTGTTTGTTGATTTCTTTTTCTTTGTTCGTTTTTTCTCTTCTCTGCGGCCGTCTTGCTGCATCTTTTTCGCGCTCGTTCTTTTTTTCACCGGCGGTACTTCTTCTCTTGATTGTTGTCCTTTGCGTGTCTTGCGGACTCTTTCGTCTTCCTGTCGTCTCCTGCCGTCTTGTCTGATTTTTCTGTGCTCGTAATTGTTGTTCTTTTCTTCTCTCAATATCTTCTTCCTCGTCTTCTCTTAAAATATACAATCCCTGAATAATTGCAAACATAATCAAAGTGCTCAATACAGAACTTCCTCCATAACTGATCAGAGGAAGTGTCACACCTGTTGACGGAATAAATTTTGTCACACCGCCAATAGTCAGAAATGACTGAAAAATGAAACAAGTTCCAAGTCCCAGTGCCACCAGCTTATAAAAGCGGTTATGAAGCTGCATTGCAATATTCAAAAACATCACATAACAGCTTAGGAAAATTAATATGATGCAAAGCGCAAAAATCAGTCCCATCTCTTCGCAAATTGCTGAGAAAATAAAATCCGTCTCCGCTACCGGAATCGCATCTGCCTTTCCCTGAAACAATCCGGTTCCAAACCAACTCCCTGTTCCAATCGCAAACAAAGACTGTGCCACCTGATATCCACCATTCTGATAAGAAGCGAAAGGATCTTGCCATACGATCACACGGACACGAACGTGGTTAAACAAATAATAAGCCACGACAGACGCTGCCGCTCCCGCGCCAAGGCCGGCAAATACATATAACGGCTGGCTTGTGGCCACATACAGCATAACAAGATACACAATAAAAATAATCAATGCCGCACCCAAATCCTTAGATGCGACCAGAATCAACACATGAAAAGCCGCTAATGCCGTTGTAATCACAATATCTTTAAATGCTCTGGAGTGATAAAAGCTGGATGCAACAAAAAACACAAACAATATCTTTACAAATTCGGAAGGCTGGACTCCAACACCTCCCACCATAAATCCCAGCTTTGCTCCAAATTGTTCAGTTCCCACAACAACAACTGCAGCCAATGCAACAATTCCCACACCACAGTACAGCCATCTCCACTCGGAGAGTTGTTTCACTTTCCGGATGATCACCGGAACTGCCAGACTGATTGCCACACCGCCCGCTGCAATAACACATTGCTTCACCGCCTTATTATAAGACAATCTTGTGATCATGATAAAACCGATTGTCATAAGCATACACATATTATTGACTACAAGGCGTGAAGCCTTTGGATAAATCCATGTATACAGCAGTATGATTGCCAAAAGCAGTACTACCTGTACCGCATAAAATATCAAAATCTTTATTTCTCCGATTTTCAAATACATTCCTGCAAACGCAAGAAAATGTATCATAAACATCAATTTATTCTGGTTCCGCAAAATACGCCGCTTTTTGTCTCCGTCCGCATATCCGAAGACAGTGAAGCATTCGTATGTATACATCGTAATCAAAATGATCATGAGGTATTTCGCACATTCTACTATAATATTTGCCAATTTCTCACCTACTTTATTCCCCTCTTAAAATGTCCTCTTGTAAATTCCATATCTGGTTCTCTTGCTGCCTGATTTTCCAAAAAGACGGCTCGATATAAGTCCAATACTTTCCTTACGTTCTCTTTCTTTTCAACTGTAAACTGGAGACGCATAGCCTTTGGCATCAAGTCCTCAATTTCTTGTTTTTGATCTGTCAGAACGACCGGCAAGGAATTATATATGATATTATAACAATAATCACAATTGTTTTTCACAAAAAACTCTTTTTGGTATCGGTCCTTCATCACAAGTATTCCTTTTTCTTTTCGACATCCTGCTACCGTCTTTGTCACACATTGTGCTGACACCATCATCGGCACATGTCCATAGACGACCAGTTCACTGCTTTCCAGCCCTACTTCTCTTAATTCATTATAATTTAATTCCAGTGGCGCTGTTGTTGCCTCCACCTCTTCTTCCATCCAGAATTTCTTTGCATATCGATTGAATTGATACAGATTATAGTCTGTGACAATGTTGCCTTGGTAGCCATGTGCCTTCAGAAACTGATAACTCTCATAATTTCGTATCAGCACACCATCCCAAGCCGCTTCAAAAATATGGGCATAACAAGCTTCATACTTTACGTTTGCATCTGTCCTGAAAATATGTGGCATTCCAAGATAAATTGTTTTTCCCCGTTCATGCACACTTTGAATCATGTCATTCAGATTCGGATTTTCCCATATGCGCTCCGCAAGATTACAATCCAGATAAATTCTCTGCACAGAAGACTCTTTTAAAACTTCCAAAAGCTGTTCGCTCGTTTCTACAGAAACATAAAAGCAATTGCATTTTGTGTCTGCAGCGACTGATTTTTCCATATATTTTGGAGCATCAGAACTTTTTCTTCTTGTCTTTTGCAGAATCTGATCTTCCAATGTATCTAATGCTTTCCTTCTAAGTTCATTCAGACTCTGCATCGGCAGGAACACATTCCCCAAAAGATTTATCTGCAAATGTTCAAATTCAAACTCCGTGTTCCCGGTTTTTCGCATCTGCTTTTCAATTCTTTCTATTTGCATCGGCTGATTCAAAGCCTCCTGTACGGGCTCCCCAGTCAAATCCACTGTACAATCCTGATAGACCACTTCTAGTTTAGCAGGTTCTCCAACAGAAAGTATTAATTTTCCATTGATTTTTTCTTTTACTTTTCTTGATATGATAGTATCATGGATTTTGTTTATCAGACTTTCGTTTCGTGTTCGATTCAAAATCTGCCCTTTTTTCATATTCTGGCGTTTATGAGAATAAAACGTAATTGTCTGCCCCTTCTTTGTACTATCAGAAAATGTATAATTCTCATTCTGTGTCGGAAGCTCCACAACATCTCCTGCATGAATGTCCGTAATTGCTTTTGCCGTCACAGTCTTCCCACTCTGTGAAACTACCTGCAATGCCGGCACTCCCGCGTGGTTCGGTCTGTCTAAGGACAGCATCTTGCGTCCATTTTTTGTGTGATAATAACCGCCATGAGATCCTCCGCGGTTGTATAAATCCATGAGCATCTGTCTGTCTTTGGGATCTATACAAAACGCTTTCTCCCCATGTTCCAAATATTGATCTGTATACTTTCGATACATTGCGGTGACAAGTGCAACGTATTCCGGCTTTTTCATGCGTCCTTCGATTTTAAACGAATCAATTCCCGCTTCCACAAGCTCCGGTATATACTCCAAAGTACAAATATCCTTCAGACTCAGCACATACGAGCTTTCCTTGCTGCCATTTACTTTATACGGCAGTCTGCAAGGCTGTGCACACTGACCGCGATTTCCACTGCGCCCTCCAAGCATACTGCTATATAAGCATTGACCCGAATAGCAATAGCAAAGCGCTCCGTGTACAAAACTTTCAATCTCGACGTCAGTCTTTTCTCTGATATCTTTAATCTCTTCCAGCTGAAGTTCTCTGGCTGTCACAACTCGCTCTACTCCCTGCTCTTCCAAAAAACGGGCGCCGAGCGCATTCGTGATCGTCATCTGTGTACTTGCATGAATCGGCAAATCCGGAAAATGTTCCTTTACAAATTGCAGAACACCGATATCCTGTACAATGACCGCATCCAGCCCTCTCTCATAGTATGGGCGCAAATATTCATAAAATGACTCCCTTAATTCTTTCTCTTTCAAAAGAGTATTTACTGTCAGATAAATCTTTCTTCCGTGCAGATGCACATAATCAATTGCTTCTAATAGTTGTTCTTCGGTCAGGTTGTCAGCATATGCTCTTGCACCAAATCGACTGCCGCCAATATAGACTGCATCTGCTCCTGCCGCAATTGCCGCTTTCATGCTTTCATAAGATCCTGCCGGCGATAAAATTTCAATTTTTCTTTTCATATATTTCCTTATCCCTTAAAAAAGGCTGTCCCATGACAGCCTATTTTTTATGATTCTTCATCTCTGCTTCCAACTTCACAATTTTCATCTGCAGCTGTTGATTTTCATTCTTTTCTTTTTCAAGATCACGCTCCAGATTCTCGAACTTGATCTGTGTAGAAATCAGCTCATGCTTTAAATCATACATTTCCTTATCTTTTTCTTCCACATCACTTTCAAGCGCAATGCTCTGCTTCTTTTCTTTAAAATAATCATCTGCGATATTCAGCGCCAACAAAATATTCCTTGTCTCTGCACTCTGTCTTCCATATCCTTCACTGCTCGCACACTCTGAAATCTTATGATTTAAGTATGTAGATACTTGCTGCAGATATTCTTCGCTCTCAAATCCACTCAATGTAAAAACTTTTCCGTCTATGATAACTTCTGTGTAATTTTTTGAAGATGTCATGGAAACCTCCTTGAAACTTTCCTAATTATCTTTCTATTATAAACCATCTATGAAAAAAACAACTCTTTTATTCTTTTTCATAATGAATTCCAAGATGATGGTATGCGAATTCTGTGACAACTCTTCCTTTCGGTGTCCGCTGGATAAATCCATTCTTCAGTAAATAGGGCTCATAAACATCCTCTATTGTCCCTGAATCTTCTCCAATAGATGCCGCCAGTGTGTCAAGCCCCACCGGGCCTCCCTGAAATTTTTCTATAATTGTAAGAAGAATATTCCGGTCAATGTGGTCAAGCCCATATCTGTCCACCTCCAGTAAATCCAGTGCATACATCGCCACCTCTTCCGTAATGACGCCATCATACTTCACCTGTGCGAAATCCCGCACTCGCTTTAAAAGTCGATTGGCAAGACGTGGTGTTCCTCTAGATCTTTTCGCCATCTCCAGCGCACCATTCGGTTCGATCTCAACGCCTAAAACATCTGCTGAACGCATAATAATCGTCTGCAGTTCCTTTTCTGTATAAAATTCCAGACGATTGACCACACCAAACCGATCTCGCAGCGGCGCTGTGAGCATACCGGCTCTTGTTGTCGCTCCCACCAAGGTAAACTTCGGAAGATCCAAACGGATGGAACGTGCACTTGCTCCCTTACCGATCATAATATCAATCGCATAGTCTTCCATCGCAGGATAGAGTACTTCCTCCACCTGTCTGTTTAAACGATGTATCTCATCTACAAAAAGGACGTCTCCTTCCTGAAGATTGTTTAAAATAGCTGCAATCTCCCCCGGCTTTTCAATCGCCGGTCCCGAGGTGACTTTTAAATTCACATTCATCTCATTTGCAATAATTCCCGCCAATGTAGTCTTTCCAAGCCCCGGAGGTCCATAAAAAAGAACATGATCCAAAGATTCTTTTCTGGATTTTGCCGCCTCAATATAAATTTTTAATGTTTGCTTGGCCTTCTCCTGACCAATATAATCAGATAACAGCTGTGGGCGAAGATGATTTTCTATCTTTACATCTTCTTCCAGATTTTCTGTTGTAATAATTCTCTTTCCCATTTTCATTCTCCGCCTTTGTTAAAACATCATGTACTTCAGCGCTTGTTTCAGTACATCTTCCACAGTAGTCTCCTCTGTGACTGTCACTTTTTTCACAGCTTTCATAGATTCTGTACTTCCATATCCAAGGGCAGTCAGTGCTTGAACTGCCTCTGCCTGTACTTCATTCGCAGTATCTGCCACACCTGCATATTCAACTGTCTCCGAATTTTTTTCCAAGATGTCTTCCACACTCAGTTTATCTTTCAATTCAATAATAAGTTTTTCCGCCGTTTTCTTTCCGATTCCCGGCGCCGCCGAGATCGCTTTCGCGTCATTCGCCAGCACGGCAAATCTCAAATCATCCGGACTCAGCTGAGACAGAATGCTCAATCCGCCTTTCGGACCGATACCACTTACACCGATCACCAGTTTAAAAATCTTTAAATCGTCTCTCGTCAAAAATCCAAATAATTGCATCGCATCTTCACGTACATTCAAATAGGTGTGAATCTTCACTTCCTCGCCAATCGGCGGGAGCATTCCCATAGATTGCCCCGGCATAAAAATTCCATATCCTATTCCATTCACATCTACAATAATCTTATCTTCTTCAATTGCAGAAAGTTCTCCTCTTATATACGAAATCATATTTCCTCCATTACATTTCTATTCTGTTCAATCTTTTTAACATCTCACCAGAGATGATACCAATCAAAATTCCTGTCACAAGCCCCGATATAAGTAAAACCGGAAGATAATATCCAATGCTCAAACTCTCCAATACAAGAGCAGCCATGATTAACTGGCCAACATTGTGAAAAACGCCTCCCATCGCACTGATTCCAAGCAAACTGAACGCTTTTGTCCTTTTTAAAGCGACCATCACCGTCAGACTGAGAAGTCCGCCGGCCAAACTATACACAATGCTAAATAAATTACCAAATAAAAAACCTGATAAAATCACCCGCACAACTGCCAAAGTATAAGCCTCTTTGACTCCCATCTTATATAAAACGACTACAACCACAAGATTCGCCAGACCAAGCTTCACCCCAGGTATTCCGACTTGAATCGGTATCAGTGTCTCCACATAGCTGAAAATCAATGCAAGTGCGATAAATACTCCGAAATATGCTGCCTTTGATTTCAAAACGTGCCTCCTAATTTGCAACCGAATCCATCTCTGCCTCTTCTCCTGTTCCTGTAGTAATCTCAATCACCACCTTATTTGGCAGACAAACAATCGTCTCTTTGTTTTTCGAAATTGCTTTATGATGTACGCAAATCTGATCCGGACAATTAGCTTCCTTCATCTTTACTTCTCGGTTCTCAATGACAAATGTATTCGTATCGTTAATTTGCACTTCCGTGTTATCCGACAGACTGTAAGTCCCTTTCACTTTTCCATCAACAGTCACTACCACTTTTCCAACGCTCTCTCTTCCGAATCTCATATATAAAAGCAAGCAGGAAGCCGCCACACACACAACAACCAGAATCAATACAATATCACTTTTCTTTATCTTCATTGTTTTTGTTCCTTTCTTTCCGTCTATTTTAGCATATCACATTCTTTTATGCAACTACACGTTCGATTTCATACTTTCTTTTGCGAAAAAACAGGACTACCGAAAATAGTCCTGTCCACATTTTAATAATATCCGTAATATCCGCTTCCACTGATCATATTGAATATCATTGCTCCAAAGAAAATGAATACAATGATACCAAGCACAGTAGTAATTGCCCAATAAATCAAGTATGCTCTACAATAGTTTTTACGGTTTTCATTCTCGTTTTTTCCAAACGCCCATACAAAATATAAAATAATTCCAGCACAAGGAATTAAAAGAGCTAACAATGTAATCAGCCAATCTCCCATTGACATTACGCTTTTGTCCGGTTGATTATACTGATTCGATCCATTCTGATTATCGTATCCATTTGGCTGGTATTCGTTATTTCCATATGAATACTGATAATTTTGATTCATGTTTTCGTTCGAGTTTGAATACTCTGAATTTGTACTTTCCTCGTTCTGAGGAGCCGGCTGTGTTGACTGTGTTTCTTCCTGTGGTGCATTTTCATAGTTATTTTCCATAGTGTGCCTCCTTATCAGATTTATACATTGATATCATACCATATTTTCGCTGCGCTCACAATTTATTTTAATACTTTATCGAAAAAAGTACTCAACAAATTATTTCGGTAATATGACATCGGCGGCTCTCCCGGAAACAAAAATATCATACGGTACACATAAAAGCAAAGCATTGCAATGACAACTACAAGCACATACTTTACAAACACCTTTTGACTCCGCTTCAGGATATATCGATAAACACAAAAAAGAACCAGTAATGCTGCAATTACATAGATAAAAGGGTGAATCTGAAACGCTTCCTTAAACTCACCTCTTAAAAGTGCTATTCCTGCCCTCGTAAGTCCACAACCCGGGCAGGGAAATCCAGTAATTGCTACCCAGATACAACTGACCGGAAATACTATGCGATTCAATCCCAAATAAACTGCAATGAGCAAAATCGCAATTCTCATATTTTTAATATCCTGCCAAAGCAAAGCAGCTGCCTCTTTCAAAATTGTTTTCACAGAACGTTTCATTTCTCTTCCTCTCAAAAAGGTTCAGCCGTAAGCTGAACCTTGATATTTACATAATGATTTTCTTTGGACATTTTTCTGCACACAGACCGCAGTTCGTACATTTTTCAGGGTCAATATGTGCGATATTATCTTCCACAACAATAGCATCAGACGGACAAACTTTCTGACACATTTTACATCCGATACAACCAACCTTACAGACAGACAGTACATCTTTTCCTTTGTCCTTCGAGCTGCACTGCACTAAATGCTTCTGTTCATATGGTACTAACTCAACCAAATGTTTCGGACAGGCTGCAACACATTTTCCACATGCCTTACAAGCGTCTTTATCTACGACCGCAACGCCGTCAACAATGTGAATCGCATCAAATGGACATGCCTTTACACAGCTTCCAAACCCAAGGCAGCCATAATTACAAGACTTCGGACCTCCATTTTGTATGAAATCCGTCATTTTACAATCTTCAATTCCATAATATTCATAATCCTGATTTGCCTTATCACAAGTACCTGCACATTTTACAAATGCAGTCATACGTACCTGTTCTCCTGCTTCCTGTCCCATAATTTCACCAATCTTTGCCGCAACCGGAGCACCGCCGACCGGACATCCTCCAATTTCTGCTTCCCCTGCAACGATTGCAGCGGCAAGTCCTGAACAGCCTGCATATCCACATCCACCACAGTTGTTTCCAGGAAGTACGCCTGTGATTGCCTCTTCTCTTTCATCTACCTCAACTGCAAATTTTTTGCCTGCAATTCCTAAGAAGGCGCCGATGAACAAGCCAGTACCGCCCACAATGACTGCAGCTATTATAATCCCTGTTACACTCATCTTTTCGTCCTCCTTAAATCAGTCCTGAAAATCCGAAAAACGCAATCGCCATCAGTCCTGCTGTAACAAGAACAATCGGCGTCCCCTGAAATGATGGGGAAACATCATTGTTTTCCGTTTTTTCACGAATACCTGCCATAATTACAATAGATACCGTAAACCCAACAGCAATTGCAAATCCATTCACAACACCTTCCAAAATACTGTAAGATTTTTGAACGTTGGTCAGGGCAACACCAAGCACTGCACAGTTTGTCGTGATCAGCGGAAGATATACACCAAGCGCTTTGTAAAGAGAAGGCATTGATTTTTTCAAGAACATCTCCACAAACTGTACCAAAGCTGCAATTACAAGAATAAATACAATGGTCTGTAAATATTCAAAATGTGTTGGCACTAAAATAAATTTATAAATCAAGCTTGTAAAAAATGATGCGATCGTAATAACGAAAATAACCGCGCCCCCCATACCACTTGCTGTCTCTACTTTCTTCGATACACCAAGGAATGGGCAGATTCCTAAGAATTGGCTAAGTACAACATTATTCACAAATGCGGAACCAATTGCTATAATAAGTAATTCTTTCATTTCCTGTACTCCTCCTATTCTTCATTTCCTGTTGGAAATATTCTGCCTCCACATGAACTGTTTCCACATGAAGCACAGCCTTCACCACATCCGGTTTTCACTGTTTCTTTTCCTTTGTTTGCTGCATTTCTCTTCACTTTATTTTGAATTGCAACAAGCCCTGCCAGAACAAAAAATGCCCCAGGAGCCAAAATAAAAATAGTCACAGGTTCATAGGAAGACGGCATAATCTGTTTCCCAAAAATCTGTCCTGCCCCGATTACTTCACGGACAATTCCGATACTCGTCAGTCCAATCGTAAATCCAAGTCCCATACCGATTCCATCAAAGATAGATGGAAGAACCGGATTCTTAGAGGCATAGCTTTCTGCACGTCCTAAGATGATACAGTTTACGACAATCAATGGAATATAAAGTCCAAGTGAGTCATAAAGACTCGGAATGAACCCTTCCAAAAGAAACTGTACAATTGTAACAAAAGATGCAACGACAACGATAAATGCCGGCATTCTAACCGAATCCGGAATAATTTTACGAAGCATAGAAATGAGCATATTTGACATCACCAAAACGACCGTTGTCGTCAGACCCATTCCCACACCATTGATTGCAGATGTTGTAACAGCCAATGTAGGACACATTCCCAACATCAAAACGAAGGTAGGATTTTCTTTTACCAGACCATTGTAAAGTCTTTCCACATATTTATTCATTTGCACTACCTCCTATTACATGATTAAAATATGCAAGTCCTGCATTTACTGCGTTTGTCACCGCATTTGAAGTGATTGTAGCTCCGCTGAGCGCATCGATTTCTTCGTCTGAGCTTGCACCTGTTTTTGTAACTGTGAAAGCTTCCACAGTTTTTCCGACATACTGATCACGGAATTTCGCCTCAGTCGCTTTCATTCCAAGTCCCGCTGTCTCGCTGATACTTAAAATTTCCACGCCTTCCACAACTCCGTCATTTCCGATTCCGACCGAAATCTGAATATCTCCACCATATCCTTCACTGGATGTCGTCGTCACGACATAGCCGATTGTCTCACCCGACTTATCTTTTGCTTCTGCAACTCCATTTACCGTACATCCTGAAATATCTTTCACTGCTTTTGCCGCTTCTTTCTCATCAAAATCAGCGTAGTCTGCAAAGCTATCCGCTTCTTTTAAAACTGCTTTGTACGCTTCTTGTCTTGCTTTCTCCCGAGATGCCGCGATTGGATCTTTTGTAATCTCATAGACCATTCCCAGCAACAAACCGGAAATCAACGTTATCGCAGTAAGAATCAATGTGTTTTTAATAATTTTATTCATTATTTTTCTCCTCCTTTACCAAACGGTTTTGGAAGAGTAACCTTCTCGATCAATGGTACTAAAAGGTTACTAAAGATGATCGCATAAGACACACCTTCTGCCGAACCGCCAAATAAACGGAACAAACCAGTTAGCAATCCAAGACAGACACCATATACAATCTGTCCCTTTTTTGTAATCGGCGACGTCACATAATCCGTTGCCATGAACCAGGCTCCAAGCATCAGACCTCCACCGCAAAGATGTGCCGTGATATACTGTGGGTCTAGTCCATGTCCGCCAAACAAGATAATAAAAATAACAAATGTCACAATATATGTACCTGGAATTCTAAGGTCAATCACCCCCATTAAAAGAAGGAAAATAGCCCCGATCATAATCGCAATTACAGATGTCTCACCAATCGTACCTGCAGTATTTCCAATCAGCATATCAAATGTGTTTACACTTTCGCCTGCTTTTAACTGTGCAAGCGGAGTCGCACCGGATACACCGTCATATACAAATGTTGTCATTCTTCCTGTAAACGAAATCAGCAGGAAGCATCTCGCGCCAAGCGCCGGGTTCATAAAATTCTGTCCCAATCCGCCAAACAGTTGCTTTACAACTAAAATAGCAAACACGCTTCCGAGTACGCACATCCACCAAGGTGCTGTCGGCGGCAAGTTCAGTGCCAGCAGAAGTCCTGTCACTACCGCACTAAAATCCTGGATAGTCACCTTTTTATGCATTAATTTTTGATAAAGATATTCTGTCAGCACCGCTGTTCCTGTTGTTATTAACACTACACCTAGCGCTGATAATCCAAAGTTATATACACCGAATATAGTTGTCGGCAACAAGGCAATTGTTACCAACATCATAATATTGCTCGTAGTAACCTTGGAACGTATATGTGGTGAAGACGATATATTAAACTGTTCACTCACCTTAGTTCACCTCTTCCTTTATTTTTCTTATTTTTTTCTTCTGTTTGCGAGTGCAATTTTTCTCATGGAACCAATTGCCTGCTTCAACTGACGCTTTGCCGGACAGACATAACTACATGAACCACATTCTACACATTCAAGTCCTTCCCATTTCGTAAATGCCTCTTCATTATGATGTTCTGCAAAATCAGCCAGTCTTGACGGTATAATACGGCTCGGGCAGACTTCTACACAACGTCCGCAATTAATACATGCGCTCGGCTCATTTGCAGCAACTTCATCTTTTGTCAGACAAAGAATAGAGGATGAAGTCTTGGTGATCGGAGTATCCAGCGTAAACATGGCAAATCCCATCATTGGTCCCCCCGAAATCACTTTTTCCGGCTCATCCAAAAATCCTCCCGCAGCCTCTACAAGTTCTCTTTGATTTGTTCCAAACAGCACTTTAAAGTTGCCAGGAGCTTTAACGCCATCTCCGCTGACCGTTACGATACGTTCCATAACCGGTCTTTCATCTATCACTGCATAGTGAATTCCAATCAATGTCTCAACATTGTCTACTACACATCCTGCGTCTGCCGGAAGCATACTGGAATTAATGGCTCTTCCTGTTGTTGCAAAAATAAGCTGACGTTCTGCACCTTGTGGATACTTTGTTTTCAGCGCAAGGACTTCCATACGAGGCTCATCTTTTGTAAGTTCCTTTAATTTTGCAATACAATCTGGTTTATTATCTTCCACTCCAAAGATTCCTTTTGCATTGTCAAACAGCTTTAATACTACCTTCATTCCACTGACAAGTTCTTCCGGATTCTCAAGCATTCTTCGATAATCTGCAGTGATATACGGCTCACACTCGGCACAGTTTGCTATCACATATTCAATTTTTTCAGGTTCTTTTGGAGAAAGTTTTACTTTTGTCGGGAAACCTGCACCACCCATACCAACAATTCCGGCTTCGCCGATCAAATTTAAAATTTCTTCTTTTGTAAGCTCATCAAGTGGTTTCGACGGAGTATATTCTACTTCTTGATACTCTCCGTCATTTTCTACAACAATACAGTTCACTTTTGAACCTGTTGGATTAAAATGTGGCTCAATTGCTTTCACTGTTCCCGATACCGAAGCATGTATCGGAGCAGAAACAAAGCCCCCTGCTTCCGCAATTTTTTGTCCCTTCAGCACATGGTCTCCTACTGACACAATCGGACTTGCCGGTGCACCAATATGCTGGGAAAGCGGATAAATCAAATCTCCCTTCGGCATCACTGTAACAATCGCCTTGTCTTTTGCAAGACTTTTCCCATCATTCGGATGGATACCGCCTTTGAATGTTAGTAATCCCATTCGCACATTCCTTCCTTTCATTTTTTGACATTTTTTTCACATAAACACATGCAAATAAATAGAGACTACAAGTAGTCTCTATTTATACATTATTCATTTACTGATATCCTTATTCTGCTGTCTCTTCTTCTGCTTCAACTGTCTCAGGCTCAAGTGCTTTCATGCTCAAGCTGATCTTTTTCTCTGCTTCGTTCAAATCAACTACTTTTGCTGTAATTTCCTGACCTACTGACAATGCATCTGAAGGTTTTTCAACATGTGCTCTCGAAATCTGAGATACATGTAATAATGCATCTACACCTGGAGCCAATTCTACAAATGCACCGAAATCTGTCATTCTTGCAACTTTTCCTGTCACTTCTTTTCCTACTGCAAAATCTGTGGCAGCATTTGCCCATGGATTTGTCTCTGGGAATTTTAAGCTCAATGCAACTTTTGTATCGTTAATATCTTTCACAAGAACTTTTACAGTATCTCCAACCTGGAATACTTTTTTCGGGTTCTCTACTCTTCCCCATGACATTTCAGAAATGTGAAGTAATCCATCTACTCCGCCAAGGTCGATGAATGCACCAAAATCTGTAACATTCTTCACTGTACCTTCCACAACATCTCCGACTTTTAATTTTGCAAATAATTCTTTCTGTAATTCTGCTTTTTCAGCTACTAAAAGTTGTCTTCTGTCACCGATCACACGGTTTCTTCTTGGATTGAATTCGCTGATAACAAATTCAATCTCCTGACCTTGATATTTGCTAAGATCTTTTTCGTAAGTGTCAGACACTAAACTTGCAGGAATAAATACTCTTGCTTCATCAACAACAACACTTAATCCTCCTCCAAGAATCTGAGCTACTGTCGCTTTCAATACTTCTTTGTTCTCAAAAGCTTCTTTTAATCTTTCATTTCCTTTTTCTGCTGCTAATCTCTTATATGTTAACAACACTTGTCCTTCGCCGTCATTTACTTTCAATACTTTTGCTGTCATTGTATCACCTACAGATACAATTGTAGTCAAATCAACATTTGGTTCGTTTGTATACTCACTGCGAGTAATGATACCGTCTGCTTTGTAGCCTATATTCAAGATGATCTCATCTGGTTTCACATCAATGACAGTTCCATCTACAACCTCTCCATTACGTATTGTTTTAAAAGACTCTTCTAACATTTGTTCAAAAGTTAATTCTGACATTATTTTGAACCTCCTCAATTATATTCTTGGGCGTTGATGCCCCAGCTGTAATACCTACCGTTTTTACCGACTTTAATTGATTCATATTCAAATCGTCAAGTGTCTGTATATAGTACGTATTGTTACATGCTTTATCACATATTTCAAATAGCTTTTGCGTGTTGGAACTATGTTTATCTCCAATTACGATCATAGCATCCACTTTTCTTGCAATCTGATCAGCTTCTTCCTGCCTTTCCTTCGTTGCACTGCAAATTGTATTTAAAACACTTATATCATAACTCTTTTTAGAAATAATTTCAACTAAATATTTGAATTTATTGTAATTAAATGTCGTCTGAGATACAACACACACTTTTACATCAGAGGAAACATGAAATTTTTGTGCATCTTCCACTGTTTTAATCACTGTGACGTCATTTTCTGCCCATCCTTTGATTCCCTGCACCTCCGGATGTGACTCATCACCTATGATTACAATATGCTTTCCTTCCATACTCTCTTTTTCAACAATACGGTGAATCTTTTTTACAAACGGACAGGTTGCATCTACACAGCTCAGCCCCCGTTCCTCTAAAATTTTATAAATTTCTTTCGCGACACCATGAGAGCGAATGATCACCACACCACTTTGCAGCTGCATCAGTTCCTCCTGTGTATAAATCACCTCAACACCCTTGCTTCGCATATCTTTGACGACCTCTTCATTGTGGATGATCGGACCATAAGTATATATCTTCACATCGCTTCGTTTTTGAGCCTGTTCATACACCGTCTCCACAGCTCTTTTTACCCCAAAACAAAATCCTGCTGTTTTTGCAAGTCTAACTTCCATCTTTTTTCCTCTTTCTTATCAGGTATAATATGATTGCCGACAGAACCGCTCCGATCAATCCACCGCAGCTGTCTAAGATCACATCTGTAATCTGCCCGCTCCTTCCCGGCACAAATAACTGATGAATCTCATCTGTCACTGCATACAGAGCAGTACTTAGCGCACTCATTCCCACTATCTGTTTTATCTTTCTGCTCTTCTTTTTATAGTTCACAAAAAACAATACACTAAGCGCTGCATATTCACATGCATGGGCACTTTTTCTCACTGCAAAATCGATCTTCTTTGCAAATGCATCTTGTTTCGTGTCGCTCCACTCTTCAAATTCCGGTACCACCACTCTCCCGATCATTTTTCCTACCGAGGTGCTCATCTTTGCAGACTGTACCGCTGGTTTCGCTGAAAAAAAGAAAATCAGTCCCATCCAGAAAATGAGCAGGATAAAAAGCAGCATCCTCTTTCCGTCTTGCCTTGTCATAAACACCTCTATTTGCAAAGATTTTTGATTGCTTCTACCACTTCATCAATACTCATATCGGAACTGTCGATCAACACAGCATCTTCCGCCTGTCTCAATGGAGCAGTTTCGCGGTTCATATCTCTTGTATCTCGTTCTTCGATATCACGAGCAATATCTTCAAGGCTACACTCCTGTCCTTTGTCTGACAGCTCCAGATATCTTCTGTTCGCCCTTGTCTGCACGCTTGCAGTCAAGTATACTTTGACCTCTGCATTCGGCAGCACATTTGTACCGATATCCCTTCCGTCCATGACAACATCTTTTGTTCTTGCCATCTCTCTTTGTAATTCTAAAAGTTGTGCCCGTACTTCCGGAATTGCCGATGTGACGGAAGCCATATTTCCGACAGCTTCTTCCCGCAGAAAACCAGTCACATTCTCACCATTCAAATACACCTGCTGTACGCCGTTCTCATACTGCAGAGTCACTTCCGCATGCTTGCATGCTTCCGCAATCTTTTCTGTGTCATCTGTGCCAAGCCCCTGATTGAGAAAATAGATTGCAAGCGCCCGGTACATTGCCCCGGTATCTACATATACATATCCCAACTCTTTCGCCACTCTTTTTGCTATTGTACTTTTTCCCGCACCAGCTGGTCCGTCAATTGCTATATTATATCCCATTCTTTCTCCTCCTGCTTTAAAAAATGCTGCTTCCCGCTGCATACGCTGTCGACCATGCAATCTGTAAATTAAATCCACCTGTCAGCGCATCCAGATCCAATACTTCCCCCACAAAATAAAGTCCGCTCACCAGTTTTGACTCCATTGTAGAAGGATTGATCTCTTTCACCTTCACTCCGCCCTTTGTGATGATCGCTTCGTTGAAATCTCTCAGCCTTGTGATAGTCCACGTAAAATTTTTCATCAAATGCACAAATTGGTGACGCTCTTCTTTCGAGATCAGATTCACCTTTTTTTCAACATCAATACCGCTTAACTTAAGCATCACCGGGAGCAGTTTTCCCGGAAACAGCTTGGTAACAGCATTTTTAAACTGCTTATTCTTATTCTCTTCAAAGTCTCTGAGCACTCTTTGGTCCAGCTGTTCAAAAGACAATGCCGGCTTCAAATCAATAACCAATTTCAGTTCACTTCTTTTCAACTGTTTTCCGATATAACTGCTCGCGCTGAGCATCAAAGGTCCGCTCACTCCATAATGCGTAAACAGCATCTCACCAAAATCTTCATACAACTTTTTCTTTCCATCATATATCGCTGCAGTCACATTCCGAAGCGACAACCCCTGAAGTTCTTTTACGTAGGTTTCTTTAAGCTCCAACGGGACAAGCGCCGGCATAATATCAGTAACTTGATGTCCTGTTTCTTCTGCAAAACGATATCCGTCTCCCGTCGATCCGGTCGTCTGATAAGAAAATCCACCTGTCGCAACAATACATGCGTCTCCCGTAATCTTTTTCCCATCCTTCGTTTCCAAGTATTCAAATCGGCCCTCGCCGACAACCCTTTTCACTTCTGTATGCAGATGAATCGAAACGCCAAGCTGATGTAATTCTTTTGTCAATGCGCCGATGACATCCGACGAGTGATCTGACACCGGAAACACTCTATTCCCACGCTCAACCTTTGTTCTCACACCGATTCTTTCAAAAAATTCAATCACATTCTGATTGTCATAACCGTAAAAACTACTGTATAAAAATTTAGGGTTTGTCACCACAGAGGCAAACAAAGTATCCATATCACTTGCATTTGTAATATTACAGCGCCCTTTTCCTGTGATAAACAGCTTCTTTCCAAGTTTTTCGTTCTTTTCAAAAATATGAACTTCATTTCCATTATAAGCGGCAAAAATTGCGGCAAACATTCCTGCCGCACCGCCTCCTATCACAAGTACTTTACTCATCTACGTTTCCTCATTTTCTTTAAAATTAAGCGACACCGAATCGTCTACCTGATTCAATTCATCGCTGCTGTATACCTGATATTCATCCCAGATTTGTTCCAGTGTCTCAAGGGTGGCAATGACGTCTTTCTGTTTTTTCATGCATAATGCCACCACAAGTGCGTTCACAACACTTAACGGAGCAACCAGCGAATCTACAATAGATGCCATATCGCTTCTCGCAATCAGATTGCAGGATGAATATAATGTCATTGGAGAATGTACACTGTCTGTCAGTGTGATCACCTTTGCTTTCCGGTTGCTCGCAAATTCCAGCGCCTTCAACGTACGCATTGAATATCGCGGAAAACTGATGCCGATAATCACATCCTCCGCCCCGATCCGTATAAGCTGTTCAAAAATCTCGCTTGAGCTGTTTGTGTGAACCGATGTCACATTATCGAAAATCAAATTCAGATAAAAACTCAGAAAATTAGCCAGCGGTGCACAACTTCGAATTCCCACCACATATATACGTTTTGCATTCAAAATAGTGTCCACGGCAAGCTCAAATGCATTCTGATCCATATTGGCAAGTGTAAGCTTGATTTTTTCAATATCCGACTGAAGAACCGATGCCAGAATTTCCGACTGACTGATCCGACCATACGTCACTTCCATGCGCTGAATCGAATTTAATTTATTCCGCACAAGCTCTTCTAGTGCTTTCTGAAATCCCGGATACCCTTGATACCCCAACTGCGTTGCAAATCTGACAACAGTAGACTCACTGACCCCCACCACTTTCCCAAGTTTTGCTGCGGTAAGAAATACTGCTTTGTCATAATTTTTCAAAATATAATCTGCCAGCAGTTTTTGTCCTTTACTCATCTGTTCATAATTTTTATCTATTTTATTTAACAATTCATTTGCGTTTTTATTATTCACAATTTGCCTCCGGTATCTTACTATCAATATGCGAATTCATTATACACGACTTATATTTTTTATTCAAGACGTAATCAGGGACGAAGCAAAAACTCCGTCCCTGACTTTATTTCTATTTCTGATTCACATTTGCAGTTGCAACAATGTCTACCCCTGTTTCAGCTACATCTTTCACTAATATGTCTCCGATTTTTATCGGTGCTTTCGCCACAACATCTTTCAAGTCCCGCACCACATCAAAAATTTCCCCCTTTGGAATATCGCTTTTTGTTTTTACGGAGACCGACACTTTATCCCCTCCGCTTACCCGCACACTGCTTGTCACAATCCGCATAGGATTCGTTACTTCTTTCTCCGCATACACCTTTCCTCTTGGGCAAGTATTTCCTGTCACATTTTTTACTTCTTTTCCTTCCAATTCCACCGAAATCATACATCCCAAAGGACATCCGATACAAATCAATTCTCTTTTTTCCATCCTTATCACTACTCCTTTTCAACCTTTATGGTTATTTTCTTCAGATCCGGATATTGGCTCAACTGCTCTTTTGTAAGTTTGATCTCTTCCATTTCACCAGGCGCTACAACCGGACGTTTTCTTCTCATAATACGTTCCCCATCAAAATATGTACTGATATAACAATTTTTGAACACGCCTCCGACACGAAAACGAACCGTCAGTTTCTCATCCATATTTTCCGGACGGATATATTTCGGAACTGTATATCGAACACCATCTTCCGGTACAAGATCAATTTTCTTGTCAGCGGCTGCCAGCTCGCCCTTGATGTATTTCACTGCGTTTTTCCCTGCCATAGCAGCCTCTTCTGACACGAAATCGACAAGATCATGTACATGAAGTACATTTCCGCATGCAAAAACACCTTCCATACTTGTCTCAAGGCTCTCGTTTACTACCGGTCCGGAAGTCACTCGTTCCATATCGATATCAAGTCCTCTTGAAAGTTCATTTTCCGGGATAAGTCCAACTGACAGCAACAATGTATCACATGGAATATATTCTTCTGTCCCTTTGATCGGTTTGCCTTTTTCATCTACCTGAGCAAGTGTGACACCTTTGACTCTCTCTTTTCCGTCAATATCAATAACCGTATGGCTTAATTTCAAAGGAATTCCATAATCATCCAGACATTGCACAATATTTCTTTTCAGCCCGCCGGAATATGGCATTAACTCTGCAACCACTTTCACATGAGCCCCTTCCAGCGTCATTCTTCTTGCCATAATAAGTCCAATATCGCCGGAGCCCAATATCACAACTTCTCTTCCCGGCAAATATCCTTCCATATTAACTAGTCTTTGCGCCGTTCCTGCAGAAAAAATTCCAGCCGGACGATACCCCGGAATATTTAGCGCACCTCGAGGACGTTCGCGGCATCCCATTGCCAAAATAATTGCTTTTGCCTGAATCTCAAACAGCCCTTCCTCTCGGTTCATCGCTGTGACAACCTTATCTTTTGAAATATCCATCACCATCGTATTAAGTTCATATGTAATTCCAAGTTCTTCCACTTTTTCTATGAATCTTCCTGCATACTCAGGTCCTGTTAACTCTTCTTTAAATGTATGAAGTCCAAATCCGTTATGAATACACTGATTTAAAATACCACCAAGTTCCTTGTCTCTTTCTAAAATTAAGATGCTGTCAATTCCGTGTTCCTTTGCAGAAGCCGCAGCAGCAAGTCCTGCCGGTCCTCCTCCTACAATCACAATATCATATGATTTCATGTATATGCCTCCTCTTTCTACAGATGATCTTTATTGATTCCTACGATAATTTTTGATTCGCCGCCTGATTTTGTCACTTCCGCCATATCAATTCCAAGTTCGCGCGAAAGAATTTCCATCGTTTTCGGTGAGCAAAAGCCCGACTGGCAACGTCCCATTCCTGCTCTTGTCCGACGTTTCACACCATCTAATGAACGTGCTCCCAAAGGACGCTGAATTGCGTCAATAATTTCTCCTTCTGTCACCGTTTCACATCTGCAGATAATGTTTCCGTATGTTGGATTTTCTTTAATCAATGCCGCCCGTTCTTCCTTCGAAAGTGTCTGCGGATTCAAGACACCTTTTCTCTGTGCCACGAATTTTTCATTTACCGGAAGCTGCAGTGCATCTTTCACCATAGTTGCAACCATCACTCCAATTGCAGGAGCACTTGTAAGTCCCGGTGATTCAATTCCTGCTGCATCAAAGAAGTTTTTCGCATCCCTTGCCTCTCCGATTGTAAAGTCTCCTTTACTCTCGCGAGCTCTCAATCCTGCAAAAGAAGTGATCACCTGGCGCATCGGAAGATTTGCAACAGATTCTCCTGCTTTTTCCATCAGGAAATCAATTCCTTCCTGTCTCACATTGTTTGCTTCTTTGTCTTCTACATCCATAGCTGTCGGTCCTACAATCAGATTACCATGTACTGTCGGAGATACCAATACTCCCTTTCCCAATTCATTTGGCAATGGAAAAATTGTCCTGCTTACATGATTTCCCGCCGTCTTATCTAACAGGCAGTAATCCCCTCGTCTTGCCACGATTTTCAGCTTATCTTCGGATACCATATTATGAATTTCATCAGCATAGACACCAGCAGCATTCACAACCGCTTTTGTCTCAAATGTTCCTTTCGACGTCTCCACAAGATAACCGTTCTCCGTCTTACTAATGTTCTCTACACTTGTGTTCAGTTTAAATTCCACGCCATTTTCAACTGCATTTTCCGCAAAGGCGATCGTCATATTAAACGGACATACAATTCCGGATGTCGGTGCATAGAGTGCAGCAACAACCTGATCTGTAAGATTTGGTTCCATTTCATGCGCTTCTTCTTTATTTAGGATACGAAGCCCTTTCACGCCATTTTGAACACCCTTGTCAAGCAGTTCCTGTAACTTTGGTTTATCCTCCTCACGCACGCAGACAACAAACGCTCCTGTTTGTTTAAACGGAAAATCTAATTCTTTTGACAATTGTTCCATCATTAGATTTCCTTCCACATTCAGCTTCGCCTTCAGTGTTCCCGGCTTTGCATCAAATCCGGCATGCGCAATCGCACTGTTCGCCTTCGATGTTCCGTTACATACATCTTCATCCTTTTCAATCACACAGGCATTCACCTGATACTTTGATAATTCTCTTGCAATTGCGCAGCCTACAACACCTGCACCTACAATCATAACATCATACATTTTTCTATCTCCTTTTTAATTATAATTTACTTAAAATAAGACAGAGTCAGGCAAAGACCCGGGCACTACCCGATTCTAAAACGCCTGACTCTTTTCTCCTATCGTTTGCGGTATTCAATTTTTCTTATCTTTACCATGGAATTGCTCCATACAAAAGCACTGCCACAATCGCACCGATAATCGGTCCTACCAATGGAACAATTGCATATCCCCAATTAGAAGATCCTTTTCCTTTAATCGGCAGTATAGCGTGTGCCAAACGAGGTCCGATATCACGTGCCGGATTGATGGCATATCCTGTAAGCCCACCTAGTGACATACCAACTGATACAATAATTCCAAATACTAAGAATTTATCCAATCCACCTGCAATTCCATCCACGTTTGCGATTCCTTTGATAGCAAACACTAATACGAATGTTCCGATTGCTTCGCTCAAAATATTTAGTGGAAGATTCGGAACTGATGGACTTGTAGAAAATGCTCCTAATTTTGCAGCAGGTTCCGGTGTCGCATCGAACTGTTCTTTGAATAAAATATATACCAGACAGGCTCCTACAAACGCACCTGCAAACTGAGCAATAATATATCCTGGTACCAATGCCCAGTCAAAGCTTCCATCAATCGCCAGTGCCAGCGTGAGCGCCGGATTAAAAGATGCACCGGAAGCCGCTCCAAAAATATAAGCTGGTATCATAACTGCAAGACCCCAGGCAAATGTGATCTGAATCGAACCCGCACCTTTCATTCCGGATTTATTCAATGTTACATTGGCTACAACACCATCTCCAAGTAAGATCAGCATCATTGTTCCTAAAAATTCAGCTATATATGGTAACATATAAAGGTCCCCCTTTCACTTTTCACAGTCCTTAATCTTCTTTTGCCCATCCGTAAGCATATTTTACAGCCTTATTCCAGCCTTTGATTCTAGCCATACGGTCTTCTTCCGTAATAGATGGTTTGAACGTCTTATCAATCGCCCAGTTCTTTATTACATCCTCTTTGTTTGCCCAATATCCAACTGCCAAACCTGCAAGATAAGCAGCTCCCATAGCAGTTGTCTCTACACATTGCGGACGATTAACCGGCGCATCAATAATATCAGCCTGTGTCTGCATCAAGAAATCATTTGCGCTTGCTCCTCCATCTACTTTTAACGCTGCAAGTGAAATTCCCGAATCTGCTTTCATCGCATCTAAAACATCATTTACCTGATATGCCAATGATTCCAAAGTAGCACGGATAATATGATACTTATTAACACCACGTGTAATTCCTACAATAGTTCCTCTTGCATATTGATCCCAGTGCGGAGCTCCCAAACCAGTAAATGCCGGTACTACGTAACATCCATTTGTGTCTTTTACTTTTTTCGCCATATATTCAGAGTCCGGTGAAGAATCGATGATTCGCATCTCATCACGAAGCCATTGTACAGCCGCACCTGCCACAAAAATGGAACCTTCCAACGCATAGTTAACTTTTCCGTCTAATCCCCATGCAATTGTTGTTACAAGACCATTCTTTGAAAAAACAGGTTTCTCGCCTGTGTTCATCAATAAGAAACATCCCGTACCATATGTATTTTTTGCTTCTCCCGCAGTAAAACATGTCTGTCCGAACAAAGCAGCCTGCTGGTCGCCCGCAGCACCCGCAATTGGAATTGGTCCTCCTAAAAATGATGGATCTGCTTCTCCATAAATACAACTTGAAGGTTTAGCTTCCGGAAGCATTGATTTTGGAATATCCAATTCTGCTAAAATCTCATCATCCCATTCAAGTGTGTTGATATTAAAGAGCATTGTGCGTGACGCATTTGAATAATCTGTTACGTGCACAGCGCCTTTCGTCAATTTCCAAATCAGCCATGTCTCAACTGTACCGAACAATAACTCTCCTTTTTCCGCCCGTTCTCTTGCTCCCGGTACATTATCTAAGATCCATTTTACCTTTGTCGCTGAAAAATAAGCATCGATGACAAGTCCTGTCTTTTCTCTGAATTTTTCTGTCAGCCCTTTCTCCTTCAAAGAGTCGCAATATTCAGAAGTTCTTCTACACTGCCATACTATTGCGTGATATACCGGTTCCCCTGTGTTCTTATCCCACACAATCGCTGTCTCTCTCTGATTTGTGATACCAATTGCTGCGATCTCCTCTGCGGTTGCCCCGATCATATTCATTGCTTCCACAGCTACGCCAAGCTGGCTTGCCCAAATCTCATCTGCATCATGTTCCACCCATCCAGGTTGTGGAAAATACTGCGTGAATTCCCGTTGTGCCACGCTGCACATCTCGCCTTTTTCATTAAATAAAATACATCTGTTGCTCGTTGTTCCTGCATCTAGTGCCATTACATATTTTGCCATGTGAATACATCCTCCTTTTTCTTTTTAGCATTTTTCACATTACTTATTGTAATCATATTACCACCTTTTTTATTTTTTGTCATTATACATTTTATATATTTTGTATAGTTTTAGATTGTTAAAAATTTATTTTTATGCACATTGCACATTATTCTGATTGTGACAATATTCCTGCATCCCATTTTTCAAAAACAGAAGAATATGTTCGATCTGCTCATGACCAATCTTATCATCATACGTTTCCGCTACTATGATCACATAATTCAAAAGAGATGTCGTCAGAAAAGTGAGCACTTCATTTTCTTCTATTTTATAAACAGAGAGCATTCTTTTCATGCGCTCTTCCACATCAGTTATAACTGCTTTTTCCAACAATTCCCGACCAAATTCCTGAATCACTTTCCTGTAAAAATTTCTGTCTGCATGTGCATTTTCAAAAAGTGTATAGATCCAACAATCCGGCGTTTTTTCTTCCACATCACACTTTTCTAAAAGAGTGTTTTTACAAATCCATTCAATAATTTCACAAATATCATGAAAATGATAATAGAACGACTGTCTTGTCAGTCCACTTTCTTCCACAATATCTTGAATCGTAATTTTATGAAGGCTTTTCTCTTTCATCAGTTTTTTTAATGCCTCTGCCAGTTTCCATTTTGTTTTTAACATACTTACCTCCTTTGATCACAAGAAAAAGAGCAAGACAAACTACAACATTTCTGTTGTTTTTTACCTCGCTCTTCTCTCATGGTCGTTCTTAAGTTAATAAAATCATAGCACACAAAAATTCTCATTTCAATCTTTTTTCCCACAAAACAATTAATTTTGTAGAAAACTCATAATATTTAGCTATCAGTTTTATACACTTTACATAGTTGTCAAACTTTTCACGATTTCATCAATTGTTTTCTGCCCCATCACGACAATTTCATCATTGATAACGGTCATTGGAACACGCTCAATCTTATACTTTTCAATGAGATCCGAATACAATTTTGCATCATACATGTCCGCTGTGACATAAGCACTTTCCATCGCAACCTTTTGGCATGCAGCCACTACATGTGGGCAGTGATGGCAGGATAAGGATACAAAAATTTTCATTGCAACCGGAAAGTCAATCTTCTCAATTTCTTTTTTTGTTTTTCGTTCTAGTTTCTGTCCGGCGCCTCCTGCATTACAAATTGACGCCAAAAAAGAGTTGATCTCTTTTCCTCCCGGCACTCCATGAAAACAAGCTCCAGAATATACTCCCGATTCATCATAAATTCCAACAACCGGCAAATGTTCTCCATGAAGTTCTTGGAAAATAACTTCATTCTCATCCTTTCCCCAAAAATGCACCTGTACTTGTTCATTCACAGAGGCAATTGCTTTTAAAAAGGAACCAAGTTCCAGACTCTTTTCATCTTCGAAGTCTAAAATTGCATGCAAAACGACAGTTCGTCTCATCTTTTGAAACAATGGAGCAATCTGTTGTTTTAATTCTTCTGTTACCAATTTGCTCTGTTTTGAATTTTTTTTCATCTGATCCATATAGACTCCTTTTACAGCATTCCAACCAAATCCAAACTTGGCATTAAAGTTTCTTCTCCCGGTTTCCATTTTGCAGGGCACACCTGTTCTCCGTGCTCTTCTACATATTGAGCTGCCTGAACTTTTCTGAGAAGTTCTTCTGCATTTCTTCCAATTCCAAGATCATGTACTTCATATGCTTTGATTTTTCCATCCGGATTTATAATAAAAGTTCCTCTCAGTGCCTGACCTTTTTCCTTGAGTCTGACGCCAAAAAATTTTGCAAGCTCTCCTGTCGGATCAGCCAACATCGGATATTCAATTTTTTTAATCGTGTCCGATGCGTCTGCCCATGCCTTATGCACAAAATGTGTATCCATGGATACGGAATAAATCTCACAGCCACACTCTTGAAATGCTTCATAAAAATCTTGTAAATCGCCAAGCTCCGTAGGACATACAAATGTAAAATCTGCCGGATAAAAGAAAAATACAGACCAATGTCCAAGTATATCTTCCCTGGTAATTTCTTCAAATGCCCCGTTGTGATAAGCCTGTACTTTGAACGCTTTTACTTCTTCATTAATCAAACTTCGCATCATTTCACACACCTTTCTTTAATACTGTTACATTTATTATAGATATTTCTTATCTACTGTTCAAGCTGTTTTCTCGATCCTTCACTTATTTTGTACAATTTTTGCGTATTGTATAGTTTTTCAATAAAATCTATAAAAAGAAGATTTCTTATGCTTGTCATTTCAGCAAGCTTTGCTATAATGAAATCAGATAAATGTTCGACCATGCGAAAGGAGGAAATATATTATGGCAGACAATTTGAGTATCACAAATTTGAACGGTGTTACAGAAGATGAGGATACAACTTGCGGCATTAACGATATGAACTGCTTGTCAGAAGATGAAGATACGACTTGCAGTATCAATGATATGAACTGTGTCGCCGAGGACGAGGATACAACTTGCGGCATCAACGATATGAACTGCTTAGGTGAATAATCCACGCAAAAAGAGGAACTGCTTTTTATCTGCAGTTCCTCTTTTTCGTCTTTTATCTTAGACCGGATAACTTCCGTTTTCTGTATCAGCAACAGTCTGATCAACACCTGTCTGCTGCGCTTCTCTGTATTTAAAGAAGTCTGTTGCAACCTGTGGGAATAACGCATATGATAATACGTCTTCATCCTGCTGTGACCACTGTGCCATTTCTCCTTTTAATGTATCCAATTCATCCGGAATCAAATCTGCCGGACGGCATGTGATCACTTCTGTATCTCCGATACATTTCTTTTGAACTTCTTTGTTAAACGGTTTTACAGTTGCTCCGTATTTTCCGCTCAAGATATCTTTTGTCTCTTTTGTAGCCATCTTGTAACGTTCACCCATCAATACGTTAAATACAGCCTGTGTACCAACGATCTGTGAAGAAGGTGTTACAAGCGGCGGCTCGCCAAGATCTTTACGAACTCTCGGCACTTCTTCAAGCACATCGTAGAATTTGTCTTCTGCACCTTGTTCTTTTAACTGAGATGTCAGGTTTGACAACATACCACCTGGTACCTGATAAAGCAGTGTCTTGATATTTACACCAAGGTTCTTTGGATTTAACAATCCGGAATCCAAAGCTTCATCACGAATTGGTCTGAAGTAATCTGCAATCTCTGCCAACAGATTCTGATCAAGTCCTGTGTCATACGGTGTTCCCTTGAATGTCTCCACCATAACTTCTGTAGCCGGCTGAGATGTTCCCATTGCAAATGGTGAAATTGCTGTATCAATCACATCTACTCCCGCTTCAACTGCTTTCAAATATGTCATAGAAGCCACACCTGAAGTATAGTGTGTGTGAAGCTGAATTGGAAGATCTGTTGCATCTTTCATCGCTTCAATCAATTCGGTTGCTTTATAAGGAACCAAAAGTCCAGCCATATCTTTGATACAGATTGATGTCGCACCCATGTCTTCAATTTTCTTTGCAATATCCATCCAGTAATCTAATGTATAAGCATCTCCCAATGTGTAAGAAAGTGCTACCTGTGCATCTGCCTTTTCTGCTACTGCAGCTTTTACAGCGGTCTGAAGATTACGGATATCATTTAAGCAGTCAAAAATACGGATGATATCAATTCCGTTTGCTACAGATTTTTTAACGAAGTATTCTACTACGTCATCTGCATATGGACGGTATCCTAAGATATTCTGTCCACGGAATAACATCTGTAATTTTGTATTTTTAAATCCATCACGGAACTTACGAAGTCTCTCCCATGGATCTTCTTTTAAGAAGCGAAGTGATGCATCAAATGTAGCTCCCCCCCAGCATTCTACTGAGTGGTAACCTACCTGATCCATTTTATCTACGATTGGAAGCATCTGCTCTGTTGTCATTCTTGTCGCAATCAGAGACTGATGAGCATCACGTAAAATAGTTTCTGTAATTTTAATTGGTTTTTTTGTGATTTCCATTCTATTGTCCTCCATATTTATTTCACTCCAAAGATTGCCATAAATGTTCCGGCTGCTACCGCAGTACCGATTACACCGGCAACGTTAGGTCCCATCGCATGCATCAGCAAGAAGTTGGTAGGATCCGCCTCTGCACCGACTTTCTGAGAAACTCTGGCTGCCATAGGAACCGCAGACACACCTGCCGAACCAATCAGAGGGTTTACTTTTCCGCCCGACAGCTTACACATCAATTTACCGAACAGTACACCTGCCGCCGTACCGAACGCAAACGCTACAAGACCTAACACAACGATTTTGATTGTATCCAAGTTTAAGAATGCTTCTGCACTTGTTGTAGCACCAACCGAAGTACCAAGTAAGATAACTACGATGTACATCAACGCATTGGAAGCTGTCTCTGTCAGCTGTCTTACAACACCTGATTCTTTGAACAGGTTACCTAACATCAGCATACCAACAAGCGGAGCTGTTGTAGGAAGAATCAAAGAAACAACGATTGTGATAATAATCGGGAACAGAATCTTTTCCAGTTTGGAAACAGGTCTTAACTGCTCCATTTTGATTTTACGTTCTTTTTCTGTTGTCAATAGCTTCATGATCGGAGGCTGAATGATAGGAACGAGTGACATATAAGAGTATGCCGCCACTGCGATCGGTCCTAAAATTGCAGTCTGCTGCAATTTTCCGGCAAGGAAAATAGATGTCGGTCCATCTGCTCCACCGATGATTGAAATTGCTGCTGCCGCTTTGTCAGAGAATCCCATTGCCATTGCTCCAAGGTATGCCGCAAAGATACCAAACTGCGCTGCGGCACCGAGAAGGAAACTCTTTGGGTTAGCGATCAATGGTCCAAAGTCCGTCATCGCACCAACCCCCATAAAGATCAGAGATGGCAAAATTGCCCACTCATCTAATAAATAGAAATAATGTAATAATCCGCCGACCCCGTTTGAAGATTCTTCAATCGACATCATAATGTCCGGATAAATGTTAACTAACAGCATACCAAAGGCGATCGGAACCAATAAAAGTGGCTCAAATCCTTTTGCGATTGCCAAATATAGAAACACACATGCTACCAGAATCATGACATAATTTCCTACTGTAAGGTTAAAAAATGCCGTCTGATCCATGAGGTTTCCTAATGTACTTGTAATGTATTCCATTTTTTGACCCCCTAGTTCAATGTAGCCATTACTGCTCCTGCTTCTACTGCATCACCTACTGCCACATCAATACTTGCAACTGTTCCATCTTCCGGAGCTACAACCGGAATTTCCATCTTCATTGCTTCCAGAATGATTACTGTATCTCCTTTGGAAACTTTTTGTCCAACACTTGCCTCTACTTTAAATACTTTACCTGCTGCTCCTGCTTCTACTTTGATTCCGCCTGCTGCTCCCGCTGCTTTTGGTGCTGCCGCCGGTGCCTTCGGTGCAGGCGCTGCCTTTCTCGGTGCTGCTGCCGCTGCCGGTGTTGCTGCTCCGTTCTCTTCTACTGTTACATCATATACATTGCCATTTACTGTGATTGTATAGCTTTTCATTTTTATTTTCCTCCTAAATTCTTCTACTTAATTCCAATTATTTGACGGGCGACGTCTGATAGAGCGCACTACAAAACCATCTGTCGATGTGCCTGTCTGTGCTGCAATTGCAGCTGTAATCACTGCCACTAATTCCAAATCGTCTACATACTCTGTATCTTCTTCTGCCGTCTCTGCAACTACAGGTGTCGCTGTCTGAACCGGCTGCGGACTCTTCTTTGTGAATTTCTCCACAAATGGTGGAATATATTTGATCAACGAAATCAAAAATGCCAGGAAAATCAAGACAACAAATACTGTTCCCATACCTAATACCGTATTCAATCCTGCTTTTTCTAAAATCTCTGCTGTCGTGTATTTTGCTGAAACATCCATAGACTCTAAGTTCAAGTCTTCATCAAACTTAAATTCAATCGTCGCATCTCTGTCTTCATATTCTGCCAATGTAGAAACAGAAAGTTCTTTATCGGATGCTTCAAACTCATATTCACCATGTTTTACATAAGAGCCACACTCTTTTTCAGCTCCCTCCCACGCATCAAGCATAGACAGGAAATTATCCCCCTCAATTGGAAGTCCTGACTGCATCATCGTGTAATCCAGCTGGTAGTCTGAAAGAGATCTAAATTGCTCAAACCCTTCTTTTCCCATCTGGGAAAAACTAGTGATAAGTGTCTCTGTTATCTGTTGTGCTGCAGATTCATCATATTCGGTGTCTGCTTTCTGGGAACACCCTGCAAAACTAAGCGATGCTGCCAAAACACATACTATTAAGCTCATTCTTTTCTTCACTTTGCCTCACCTCACTAAACCGTTCCGTGTTTTTTTGCCGGGCGGTCTTCTCTCTTTGTGAACAGCATCTCAAATGCACCTATCAAATATTTTCTTGTATCTGCAGGTTCAATGATCGTGTCTACATAGCCACGTCTTGCCGCAGATATCGGACTTGACTGAATCTCTCTGTATTCTGAAGCCTTTGCATTGATTGTCTCTGCATCCGAATCCGCATACATAATTTTTGCTGCCAATGTCGAATCCATCATTCCAATCTCTGCTGTTGGCCATGCGTATACCATATCAGCCCCGATAGATTTGCTGTTCATTGTCACATAAGCACTTCCATATGCTTTTCCAATAATCAAATTTACTTTTGGTACTGTTGCATTTGCAAATGCATAAGTTAATTTTGCCGCTTCTCTTGCAAGCGATTTTTCAGAACATTTGCTCGCCTCAAATCCTGTCACATTTGTAAGGGTTACAACCGGGATATTGAATGCGTCACAGAAGTTCACAAAATCAGCCGCTTTCTTACATCCGCGTACAGACAATGTTCCGCCAAATTCCTGCACGGCGTTGCCTTCTTCATCATATATCTTCGCGCGATTTGCAACGGCTCCGATTGTCATTCCATTCAAGCGGATAAAACCGGTCACCATATCTTTTCCGTATTCTTTCTTTGTCTCAAAGAATACATTGTCATCAGATACTAAAGCAAGAACGATAGAAGTATCCTCGACTGCATTGTCAATACCTTCACAAACACGATTCAAATCATCCAGACACTCATCATAAGACGCATCATCTTCATTGTTTGTTGGAAGCATGCATACTAAAGAACGAATCTGTCCAAGAATCTCCTCCTCTGTTCCAACTCCATCAACCAAACCGGATTCTTCGCTTTGGAATTTTGCAGATGAAGTGTCACATTTTGAAACCTCATTTCCTGCAATTGCATTTGGAGCATTTAAAAATAATTTCCCATTTTCTTCCATAAAAGTAAAATCAGTCATCGCAGATGCAACGGCAAGTCCACCACCGCATTTTCCAAAAACTGCTGTAATCTGTGGAATCACCCCAGATGCCATAGCCTGTTTCATATAAAGGCTGCCAAATCCATTCAATGCATCCGTTGCCTCTTGAAGTCTTAATCCTGCGCAGTCTACAAGACCAATAACCGGTGCTCCCATCTTCATTGCCATATCATAAATATTGGCAATCTTCTTTGCGTGCATCTCTCCGATCGCTCCTTTTAAAACAGAAGCATCCTGGCTGTATACGTACACCAAATTGCCATCAATCACTCCATAACCTGTGATGACACCATCAGCCGGAGTCTCTTTCTCCTGCATGTTAAAGTCGGTTGTTCTTGCTGTAACTGCGCCACCGATTTCAACAAAGCTTCCTTCGTCAAGTAAAGTGGCAATTCTTGTACTTGCGAGGTTTTTAGATGTTGTGTTGCTCATAAATCTAGTCCTCCATTTTTATATATTTTTTAAAAGTTAAACCAATTTTCTGCCAATTTTAATTATATCTTATATTTTTAGAAATAGCAATTCTTTTTCCATAATATTTGATATTTTTTTCACATACCCTACTTTCTAAAAAAAACATTTGTACCTGTCTTTCGTTTATGCTACAATTCAACTTACGGGATAATAATTTACTAAATTACTTTAAGGAGGTATTCGGATTGAACGTATCAGACAGAATAGCGAAGCTTCGTTCCTTTATGGAAGAAAAACATATCGATGCTTATGTTGTGCCATCTGCAGATAATCACCAAAGTGAATATGTCGGTGAACATTTTAAATCCAGAGAATTTATCACTGGTTTTACAGGTTCAGCGGGAACCGCTGTAATCACAAAAGATGCTGCAGGTCTTTGGACAGACGGACGTTATTTTATTCAGGCGGAAGCTCAGCTTGCCGGGAGTGGTGTAACACTCTATCGCATGGGTAACGCGGGAGTTCCAACTGTCTCGGAGTATCTTGACTCTGTACTCCCTGAAAATGGGACTTTAGGATTTGACGGACGTGTCATCGCTATGCAGGAAGGAAAAGATTTCGCAGAACAATTTTCTTATAAGAATATCCGTATTGAATACTCTTACGACCTTGTGGATGCCGTTTGGGAAGAACGGCCAAGCCTTGCAGCCGAACCTGTATTTTTACTGGATGAAAAATTTTCCGGTGAAGCCACAACTTCCAAACTCTCTCGCTTGAGAGATGCAATGAAGGAAAACGGTGCTGACGTACATGTTTTAACTACATTGGACGATATTGCATGGCTTCTTAATATCAGAGGAAACGATGTAATGTATTCTCCTCTTGTTCTAAGTTATGCTGTAATCACGATGAATGAAGTACATTTATTTATAGATGAAAGCAGACTAGATGAACATGTAAAATCAGAACTTAAAAAGGATAATGTTGTTTTCCATCCATATAATGACATTTATACTTTTGTAAAAGACTTTGATTCTAATAACACAGTCCTGATTGACCCTGCAAGAATCAATTATGCTTTGTATAATAATATCCCGGATAGTACAAAAAAAGTTGAAAAGACCAATCCTACTATTTTATATAAAGCAATGAAGAATGATGTAGAGATTGAAAACATCAAAAAAGCACATGTAAAGGATGGCGTTGCTCATACGAAATTCATGTATTGGTTAAAAACAAGCCTTGGCAAAGAAAAGATGACTGAGATGAGTGCATCAGACAAACTTGAAAATCTGCGCGCCCAACAGGAAGGTTTCTTATGGCCTAGTTTTGAGCCAATCTGCGCATTCAAGGCAAACGCTGCAATGTGTCACTACACTTCTTCCGCAGAGACAGACTGTGAGTTGACAGCCGGAAATCTGTTCTTAACAGACACTGGTGGAAATTACTATGAAGGTTCCACAGATATTACAAGAACTGTTGCTTTAGGAGAGATCAATGATGAGTTGAAACTTCATTTCACAACAGTTTTAAGAAGTATGATGAACCTGTCAAGAGCCAAATTTTTGTATGGCTGCTGCGGTTATAATCTTGATGTATTAGCCCGTCAGCCAATGTGGGAATTAGGTCTTGATTACAATCACGGTACCGGACACGGCGTTGGTTATCTTCTAAATATCCACGAAGGACCTACCGGTTTTAGATGGCGCATTCGCGGACATGAAGCGCATCCGTTGGAAGCCGGCATGGTGATTACAGATGAACCTGGTATTTATATCGAGGGTTCTCATGGTATCCGTACCGAAAATGAATTAGTAGTACGAAAAGGTGAAGAGACTGAGTATGGACAGTTCATGTACTTTGAGCCAATCACCTATGTACCTATTGATTTGGATGCAATCAATCCAGATCTTCTGAGGGAAGATGAAAAAGCCTGGCTGAATGCATATCATAAGCAAGTTTATGATATCATCGCTCCTCATCTGACAAAAGAGGAAGAAGAATGGCTTCGCATCTACACGAGAGAAATTTAAAATAACTTTATTTGGAGGACTTTATTTATGGGAACAGCAAAAAAAGCAAAATATCCGATTGGATTTTACATTTGTTGTATCACTTACACATTTGAACGTTTTGCGTTCTATGGTACAAAACCGCTTTTAGCCTTATTCCTTGCTGCATCTGTAGCAGAAGGCGGTATCGGAGTAACTAAAGCACAGGCTGGTGAAATCGCAGTTTGGCTTACTTCACTTACATACATCACACCAATTATCGGAGGATGGTTAAGCGACCGTTTCTTAGGTGCCAGATATGCCGTTACACTTGGATGTATCATCATGGGTCTTGGATATTTCTGCGGATGGCAGGCACACAGCGTACCTATGGTATGGGTAATGATTTTAGTCGTATCTATCGGTACTGCATTCTTCAAGGGAAACCTTGCTGCTATTATCGGACGTCTGTTTGATGACCAGGATTTACTGGATTCAGCATTTTCTATCCAGTATTCATTCGTTAACATTGGTTCTTTCTTTGGATCTATGATCTGTGCAACATTATATATGTACACATTTAAGCAAGGACAGATGTTAGGTTTCCGTCAGGTATTCTTACTTAGCGGTATTCTTGTAATCATCGGTGGTATTTTCTTTACACTTTGCTATGGAAAATTACAGGGACAGGGTATCAAGCCATTTAAATATCTTACAGATACAAACGGAAATGTAATCGGTGAAGTAAAGAAAGAAAAGAAAGAAAAATCAACAGCTCCACTTACATCAAAAGAGAAGAAAAACGTATGGGCTATCGTCTTGGTATCTGCCATCTCAATTATTTTCTGGCTGGCTTACTATCAGCAGGACGTTGTTCTTACATTCTACTTACAGGATTATGTAAACAGAGACCTTGGTTTCTTCGAACTTTCGCCAGCTCACTTAACAACAACATGGAATGGTCTGTTATGTATCGTTCTCAGTTTGGCAGCTGCTAAATTGTGGGCAAAATTAGCAAAAAGACCTCAAGGTGACTTGTCAATGTTCAGCAAAATCACTCTTGCATTTGTATTCTTGGGAATCTCTTACATTATGCTTGTAATGACAGAGTTAACAAGAGGTGTTGGTGCTCCATCTTCTGTAAAAGGTAATGTAATGTGGATCTTCTTATTCGGAATCTTCCTTACAATCGGTGAGATTTGCTTCTCCCCACTTGGAAACTCTTTCGTAAGTAAGTATGCTCCAAAGAAATACTTATCTGTATTGATGGGTGTTTGGACTTTAGCAACATTCTTTGCAAACTTAATCAACGGTCAATTCCAGAAAATCGTTGAAAAAATGGGTATTATGCCAGTATTCGTAACATTTGCAATCGTTGCATTCATCTGTGCGGTTGTTATGTTCTTACTGACAAAACCATTAAACAAGTTAACAGAAGAATAAGTTTCCATACAAAAAACTGGTTTGAAAATAAAATTCAAACCAGTTTTTTTCATATTTTTGATTTATTCCTTTCGATTCCGATACTGCACAGGCGTCATATCATATGCCTTTTTAAATAATCTGTTAAAATGCTCTACATTCTGATATCCAACTGCCAATGCTACTTTTTCTACAGTCATGTTTCCTGTCTTCAACAAATTCTTTGCTTTTTTCATTCTTGCTTTTTTAACGATTTCTCCAAATGTCATACCTGATTTTTCCTTAATATATTTTGACAAATACGGCTTTGATAAAAAGAATTTTTCAGAAAGATCATCTAAAGTCACATGCAAATAATTCGCCTGGATATAATTCAAAATTTCTATCATTCTCTCCTCTTTTTCGTCGTTAGCATGCTGTATCTCTTCAATTTTATTTACCGCAACGGTCAATGCCTCTATAGATGCCTTGATGATATCTGCATCAATTCCAACTCCCCAGTATACCTTTCCTTTACAGTTTACCCCTACATATGCCACTGCCTTTGACGACGAGCCTTTAGTAAGAGAATGTTCTTCATAAAAAGATAACTCGTAACCGATATTAAAATATTGTTTGATTGCATTGCTGACAGCATCCAACCGTCCATTTCCAACACCCATCATCACATATTTTCTGCCATCATAGCCAATAGTCACATCTGCTTTCATTCCATCTCCCTGTTCAAAATGGCATTCATCAATTGCAAACGTATTTTTGACATGAATATAATTCTCTTCAAAAATATGATAAATCCATTCCGAAGTAAGTTCTTTATGCGCCTTGTCTGACACATCCTTCACAAGATAACCAACTTCCTCCCGCATTTTTTCTGGAAGACTAATTCCAAAACTTTGTTTTAATATGTAGTTTACGCCGCCTTTTCCTGACTGGCTGTTAATGCGAATCACATCTGAATCATATTCTCTTCCAACATCTTTTGGGTCAATCGGAAGATATGGAACTGTCCAATGGGCGCGCTCTTTTTCTTCTCTATATGCCATTCCTTTCGCAATTGCATCTTGATGCGATCCCGAAAATGCAGTAAATACCAATTCTCCAGCATATGGCTGTCTTTCGTACACATGCATTCTTGTCAGTCTCTCGTATTTTTCACAAATCTCTCCCATATTTGAAAAATCAAGTTTTGGATCCACGCCATGAGAAAACATATTCATCGCCAGTGTGATGATATCCACATTTCCTGTTCGCTCTCCATTTCCAAATAAGGTTCCCTCGATTCTATCAGCTCCTGCAAGCACACCAAGTTCTGCATCACAGACTCCGCATCCTCTGTCATTATGTGGATGCAGACATAAGATCACATTCTCTCTGTACAGCAGATTTTTACTCATATACTCTACCTGTGTTGCAAACACATGCGGCATTGCATTTTCAACAGTTGTCGGAAGATTGATGATGACTTTATTATCTTTCGTCGGTCTCCACTCTTCCAACACTGCATTGCACACCTCCAATGCATAATCAACCTCGGTTCCAGGAAAGCTCTCTGGGCTGTATTGAAATGTAAAGTTTCCTTCTGTCTCATCCGCAAGTTTTTTTAACAGTTTTGCACCGTCGATTGCAATCTGCTTTACTTCTTCTTTTGATTTTTTGAACACCTGCTCTCGTTGCGCTACCGATGTCGAATTATATAAATGAATTACTGCATGCGGTGCTCCTTTGACTGCCTCAAATGTCTTCTTGATGATATGTTCACGCGCCTGCGTCAGAACCTGAATCGTCACATCATCCGGAATCATATTCTGCTCAATCAAGGTTCGCAGAAACTGATACTCTGTCTCTGAAGCTGCCGGAAAACCAACTTCAATCTCTTTGAATCCAATTGCTAAAAGCATCTGAAAAAATTCTATCTTTTCTTCCAAACTCATCGGCTCAATCAGTGCCTGATTTCCATCTCGCAGATCCACACTGCACCAAATCGGCGCTTTGTCAATATAATCTTTTTTTACCCAATCATAGCTGATTTCAGGCGGCATAAAATAACTTCTCTCATATTTTTCAAAATTCTTCATCTTTCTTACCCCCTTTGTTAAAATAAATCAATTTTATTATCTTTATTTATCCTACCATATTTATCCATCACGCAACAGTGACAAATTTAATCATTTTTATTGATTTATTTTAACATATACATAGTAAAGAGCTTTTGTAAGTACCATATAAATGTTTTTTGCGGCACTGACTTTGTAATTACAAGCGGATATTCCTTTATTTTAAAATCTTTCAGATAATATGTAACACTCCCTACAGTCTCTCCTGCCTGGACGGGCGCTTTCAATGTCTTTTTAATATCAGTCTTGATATCTACTGTTTCCCCCTCCTTCAACAAAAATGGCAGTTCCTGCGTATCTGTTTTGATTTTTGTCTCTGCCATCGCCACATCAAAAATATCATCACTTTCCGGAATCCCATTTTCAACGATGATACAAGAGCTGTCCTGTTTTTGGAATACATTCTCGTATTCATATTTTTGAAGTCCATACTCCATCAATGCTTTCGTATCTTTCCATTTATAACCTTTATTGTTTGGCCACCCACACCCTAAAAGTGCCACGATAAATGTCCTTTCTCCCTGCTTTAAAGCCCCAACATAGCAATACCCCGCATCACCTGTAAAACCAGTTTTCCCAGACAGTGCTCCATCCATCATCCCTAAAAACACATTATGATTATTACAGGAAAATTGTCGCTTTCCTTCTACATCTGTAAATGTGTGGTTCTGCGTCTGGGTTATCTCCAAAAACAGCTCTTTTTGAGGTGAAAGCTTAATACAATACCGCATGATTTTTGCCAGTTCTTCCGCTGTTGTAGAATGTTTCCCATTTTCATCAGAAGCATCCAGACCGTTTGGTGTTATAAAATATGTATCCTTACATCCGATTTTTTCTGCTTTCTCATTCATCATTCGAGCAAATCCCTCTACTGTTCCTCCCACCTGTTCTGCAATTGCAACTGCCGAATCATTGTGTGACTCCAACATCAAAGAATATAAAAGATCACGCAGATAGAATTGTTCTCCATTTGCCATTCCCAAATGTACTCTCGGCTGTCTTGCCGCATTCTCTGACACTGTGACAATTTGATCTGGTTTTCCTTTTTCCAACGCCAAAATACAGGTCATAATCTTTGTCGTACTCGCCATTGCTTTTTGTTCATATCCATTCTTTTCAAACAAAACACGCCCACTGTCCGCATCCATAAGGACCGCTGACTGGGCGTATAATTGTTTTGGCTCCTCCTCTTTTGCATATGAGGTTATCCCAAAAAGGAGCGCACATGTCAATATAAATACTAATATCCGTTTCACGATGTCCCGCCTATTGATTCTTTTGTTCAATATATGCAATGCACGAAACATCCATTCCTATTTAGAGGTTCAGACGCAACTGTACCTCATCTTCTGCCTCCGCTTTGAAATCCTCCATTTTTTCCGGATTGATACTCGGAAGCTCATCGACAGACTGCACACTGAATCTTCTAAGAAATTCTTCTGTGGTGCCGAACAAAAGCGGTCTTCCAGGCGCATCCATTCTTCCGACCTCCGCAACCAGATCATATTCAATCAGCTTGTTAACTGCATGGTCTGATTTCACCCCACGGATCTTTTCAATCTCAAGCTTTGTAATGGGCTGTTTATACGCAATAATCGAGAGCGTCTCCAGTGCAACATCCGTCAGAACATGACGTTTAGGCTGTTTGGCAATTCGGATCAAATACTCATACGTATCCTTTTTGGTACACATTTGAAATGCATTTTCCAATTCAATAATATGAATTCCCCTATCTTCTTTTTCATATCGATCCATCATATTGTGTATTACTTTCCGTGTTGTCTCCACATCCTGCTCTAATGTTCTTGCAATCTTATCAAGTTCAACCGATTCTCCCATTGTAAAGAGAATTGCTTCTATAATCCCTTCCATCTTTTTAATCTTCATTCTCTGTATTCCACCTTTCACCGGATTGTGAATCTTGTCGAGAAGTAATCATAATCTCTCCAAATGTATGCTCCTGTTCAATCGTGATCGCTCCGATTTTCATCATCTCCAAAACAGCAAGAAATGTAACTACAATGTGCAGTTTTGACTTCTGGTGCATCAAAAGATTACGAAAGCTGAATTTGTGATGTGTTCTGATATACTCATTCAGATATTCCATCTTATCATCCACGGTCACTTCTTCTTTCTCAATTTTACCAAATATACTTCTTACAGGATCTATCTTATCATTTTGACGTCTCATGACATCTTTAAATATCCGATTCAGTTTTGCCAAAGTAAGTCCATCCAAAAGCTCATCCAAATCAAATGGCTGTTGATAGGTTTTGACTTCCTCCGGTATATCCGGGCCTTTGAACATCATACGCTCACCATCAATCTGACGATCCCGAAGCTCATATGACATATATTTATACATCTTATATTGCAAAAGCTGCTCTACAAGCTCTTGTCTTGGGTCTTCCTCTTCCCCCTCTTCGTTGACTTCTTTCGGAAGAAGCATCTTGCATTTAATGTCCAACAGTGTTGCTGCCATCAGAAGAAATTCGCTCATAATATTCAAGTCCTTCTTCTGCATCTCACGGATATAATCCATATACTGATTGGTAATCTCCACAATCGGAATGTCATAGATATCAATCTTATTTTTTTCAATCAAGTGCAAAAGCAGATCAAGCGGTCCCTCAAACACTTGCAATTTCACCGGTATTCCCATTTATCTGTCTTCCTTTTCCCTTACTCACTGCTATTTATTATACGGGATAGTACACTTTTCGACAAGTTCTTTCTCAAGGATTCCGCTATTACTGCTGCAAAAATAAAAGTGCCTCTTCCCAAAGAGAAATATACACTTCTTCCTTTTCATGATAAACCAAAACCTGGCTTTTTGGAAGTTGCATGCGCAGAGGTTTTTTCGCCCCATCCGGTCTCAGAAGATAAATCATATCAAAGGTCGACTCAATCACATCCTCCACAACACATTTTGCATCCGCATATTCTCTTTCCTTGATTACTTTTATATCATGCGCCCGGATTCCAAGTGCTTTTCCAATCACTTTTTCTGAACATACAATTCTTTTTCTGATGTTCCAGTCCTTACAATATATATATTGCCCCTCTGTTACCATCTCTGTTATGTTTTTACACCCCGTCAGGATTGCTGCTGAAACCGTCCTTGGATTTTTGAAAATTTCCTTTTTTTCACCTGTCACTTCTACTTTTCCGTTATGAATCACCGCCATTTTATCACAGAGCCGATAAACCTCATCTCTGTTGTGAGAAACGAAGAGAATTGTGCTGTTATATAATTTTGCAAGCTCCATGATCTGCTGTTCCAATTTCCATTTTAAATAGCTGTCAACTGCTGAAAACGGTTCGTCCAAAAGTATCATCTCAGGATTGAGAATGAGAATTCTCGCAATGGCCACTCGCTGTTTTTGTCCACCTGAAAGCATATACGGATATTTTTTTTCAAACCCTTCCAGAAAAAACATCTTCACAAAACGCGCGACCTCTTCTTTTCTTCGCTTTTTCTCAATACCGATTCCGATGTTTTCTTCAACAGTCATGTTTGGAAACAATGCATAATCTTGAAATAAATAACCGATTTTTCTCTTCTGAGGCGGCAGGTTAATATGTTTTTCCGAATCAAACAGCACTTTGCCATTCAACACAATCTTTCCCGTATCCGGTCTCTCAATCCCTGCGATACATCGAAGTGTCAGACTTTTTCCACAACCGCTTTCCCCAAGAACAGCAAAAAATTCATTCTCTGCCTCAAAAGCCACATCCAAGGTAAATCCTTCTATTTTTTTCTTAATATTTACCGAAAGAGACATCTTATTTCCTCCTAATTGCATATTTCATCTGCTGTCTGTTTACAAGATTCATAAGCAAGATTGACAAAAAAGAAATCAGCATGATAACCCCAACCCATTGATATGCCTGTGTGCGGTTTCCGTTTTGCATGGCAGAATATACCGCTATCGCCACTGTCTGTGTTTTTCCCGGAATGTTTCCGGCAAGCATGATTGTTGCGCCAAATTCTCCGAGAGCTCTTGCAAATGCCAGAATCGTTCCCCCTGCAATTCCCGGAAAACAGTTCGGGAAAATAACTTTCCAAAAGATCGTGTAATTAGAAAGGCCTAACGTTTGTCCCGCATACACTAGATTCTGATCCATCTGTTCAAATGCACTGCGTGCAGTTCGGTACATCAATGGAAACGATACAACCACAGATGCGATCACCGTACCTGCAAATGAAAATACAATCGGCATTCCATGTTCGGAAAGCCACGCTCCCAACGGACTGCTTTTTCCAAAAAAAAGCAATAGAAAAAAGCCGACGACTGTCGGCGGCAGTATCATCGGCAATGTTAATATTGTATCCAATACCGCTTTTCCATGCTTTATTTTTATCACTTTATAGGCAATCCAAAGTCCGGCAAAAAATGTAATGACTGTTGCCAGACACGCTGTTTTTAACGATAAAAGAAGTGGTGAGATATCCATTGATTACTCCTCATAATTCGTAAATCCATACGCTGTAAATACAGATTTTGCTTCATCCGTTTTCAAGTATTCCATAAATTGTTCTGCCGCTTTGGCATTCTCACTGGATTTGACAACTCCCGCCGGATAGATTACCGGATCACATGTCCCTTGCGGTGCTTCACAGATTACTTTCACATTCTCTTCTATCATCGCATCTGTAGCATAAACAATTCCGCAGTCTACATTGTTTGTGGCAACCCAATCCAGTACCTGTCTGACATTAGTCGCCAAATTCGCCTTCGCTGCGACCTGATCCCATAATCCCAAATTTTTATAAATTTGTTCTGTGTACTGTCCTACCGGAACATCAGCATTTCCAATTGCAACCATGGATACTTTATCTGTTGCCACGTCTTCAAAAGAGCTGATCTCTGTTTTCGCATCTTTTGGCTGAATCAAGACAACCTTATTTTCCAAAAGTTTCACAATACTGTCCTTTTTAATAAATCCACCTTTATCCAATTCATCCATCTGTTTCATCGCCGCAGAAATAAAAATATCTGCCGGAGCGCCTTCTTCAATCTGCGTTTTCAATGTACCGGAAGAATCAAAATTAAACACAAACTTTACATTTTCGTGTTCTTTTTTATATGTCTTAGAAATCTCCGTCAATGCATCTGTCATGCTGGCTGCCGCCAATATGTGCAATTCAACTTCTTGTTTCCTCTTTTCTGCTTTCTTTTCTTCTTTTATACATCCCGCCATACCAATCATAACCGCAAACGCAGTTAATAAACACACTAACTTTTTTCTTTTCATTTTGTCTATCCTTTCTTTTATCCTCCGATTCTGGACATTGCCTCTCCCTCTATGCAATCACATCCAAATCGATGTTCTCTTGGTTTTTCAAGTAATCCCTTTTCCAATAATTGCTTCAATTCCTCTTCGCAGGCACCTTGACGCAAGGCGCTCTTTAGATCTACCGCATTTTCTGATTGCAGGCACAACCGTAGTTTTCCATCACAAGTGAGACGTATACGGTTGCACTGATTACAGAATTTGTGACTGACTGCACTAATAAAGCCAATCTTTCCACAAAACTCAGGCAATTCATAATAGACACTCGGACCAAATCCGATTCGCTCCTCGCACCTTCTCATAGGACCATAAACATCTTCTAGCAATGCCTTTATTTCTTCTTCCAGATTTCCCTTTTCCTCTTGATTCTGAATCGGCATCAGTTCAATAAATCTCACATGAATTCTATATTTCTTTGCGATTTCTGCCACATGTACGGCATCTTTTTGCCAGTCTTTTCCAGCCAGAACACAATTTATCTTCATGTTGATCTGATCATAGGGAATAACCGAAGAAATTCCCTTCCACACATCTTTTACCTCACCATTTCGTGTCAGTTTTCGAAATTTTTTCTCTTCCAATGTGTCCAGACTGATATTGATTCCATCAATTCCCGCTTTCGACAACTGTTCAATGTAGTTTGGAAGCAGAATACCGTTCGTAGTAAGCGTTACCGTCTCAATTCCTTTGGTCTTTTTTAATCTTGCAATAAATTCCGTCACATTCTTTCGAAGCAGAGGCTCGCCTCCAGTTATCTTTATGTGTTTGATTCCCAGTGCTGCCGCTGCCTTACCCACTGTTAACAGTTCCTCATAAGTCAGCACTTCACTGTGAGGAATCCACGTCACACCTTTTTCCGGCATACAATACACACAACGCAGATTGCATCGGTCTGTGACAGATATTCGAAGATAATCAATCAATCTTCCATACTGGTCTTTCATGATTTTTCTCCTCCTATCTGAAGAACAATCATCTCCGCCGGATTAAAAAGACGAAACCGAAACGTATGCGTTCCAAGTCCTTTGCTTACTACAACAGCCTTTTCTCCTTCCATAGTCAATTCGCCTGAATATTTCGGAAATAACCTTGCCTGAGGCGTAATGACACCGCCAAGCTTCGGAACTCTCACAATCCCTCCATGCAAATGTCCGGACAAAATTAAATCTGCTCCCCATTTCAGATAGGTCTTTGCAAACACCGGGTTATGCGCAAGCAAAATCTCATAATGTCCCTCAAAAGCTTCACCGATACAGCTTTCTACTTCTTCCACCGGAAGTTCTATATTTTCAAATTTTTTATAATATCGATGCGGAATTTCCAACCCATATACATCAACAGCCTGTCCATCCCAGCTTAATCTGACTCCTTCATTTTCCAAAAAGTGAATTCCTGCACGCTTTAACTGTTCTTGATATACCGCATAAGTCTCACCATATTTTTCTGTATTTTCCTTCATCCGCTGTTCGTGATTCCCATTGGCATAATATACATCACAAATAGCAGGAAGTGCAGAGACAAATTCTTTTGCTGGCTTTGGCGAAAATCCTTCTTTCCCAATCAACATATCTCCGGCAATCAGTATCAGATCTGGGTTTTCTCTTCGTATTGCCGTCAAAAGCTTCTGATTATTCTTTCCATAACATTGGTTATGCAAGTCACTTAGCACAACAACCTTCCGTTTCCTCTTCAGCTTTTGCAGTTTGGATGATTGTATATTGTAATAGGTCGTTCTAAATACATGATTCTCCCGCCAAGATTCCATAAGCACGGTCAATAACACGATTCCAAGTACAATAATCACATTTCCCATACCGCCACTCCCGCCTTCTTTTTCTTTTCCATTCCATAAAACAGTACAGATCCAAATCTGAACCTGTACTATTATTTCTCTAGCATTATATAATTTTTTAACTCATTCTACAATAGAAAATTTTGAAATATCTCTGCAAATGCATGTTTAAACTGCATTTTCCCTACACTTTTTTGTATCTGAATCGAAATCTCCCCAATTTTCTTTCCATTCAACAGATATGTAACCGTTCCGACTTTTTCTCCTTTTTTTACCGGAGCCTGTTTTTCCTGATCGATTTCGATTTTTCGCTTTATCCCTGATAAATTGGCTCCTGTTGTGTCAATATATTGAAATTCCGTCTCCACAGCGACAGGCATCTCTTTTTCAATTCCACCCCTTATTTTCAAAGGCTCTAATTCAAACGGAGTGGTATCTTTGTATTTCGTACATTTTCCAAATCCATAATTTAGAAGCGTTGTCGCATCTTTAAATCTCGCCTTCGGATCCGGCGCTGCCATGATTACTGCAATCAGTTCTAAATCATCTTTCTTTGCAGTTGCTGACAGACAAAATTTTGCCTTGCTTGTCGAGCCGGTCTTTAGTCCTGTCGCATACTGATATTGTCTGATCAGTTTGTTGGTATTCGCAAGGCCAAACTCCGTTGTCCCCTTCTTGGTCGTATGTGTAATGTTTTCCATCCATATCGTAGAATAGTCGTGAATTTTCGGATATCTCGTAATCAATTCTCTCGACATCAGGGCAATATCCCGCGCTGTCGTCACATGTCCGTCTGCATCAAGTCCATTACAGTTCAAAAAATTCGTGTGTTCCATACCGAGTTCCTTTGCCCTTGCATTCATTTTTGCTACAAATTCTTCCTCACTGCCCCATATGTGCTCTGCCATTGCCACACAAGCATCGTTCGCACTCGCCACCGCAATACATTTTATCATCGTATCCACAGTCTGTGTCTCTCCCGGCTCTAAAAACACCTGCGAGCCACCCATGGACGCCGCATACTCCGATACGGATACTATGTCAGTCAGCTTTATTTTCTCATCTTCCAACGCATCAAAAATCAACAATAATGTCATTACCTTCGTGACACTCGCCGGCGGAAGTTGTTCATCTGCCGCCTTCTCGTAAATTACCTTTCCGGTAGACACCTCCATCAAAACAGCCGATGGTGTGCTGATTTCCAGCTCCCCAAAAGCAGATTCCTCTGTTCCGGCTTTCGTTTCCTCGTAAAGTATTCCTTCGCTCTCTGACATTGCACACACATCTGTAACGCATAATACCAGACTTACCATCAGTGCTAGAAACCTTTTCATGGCAACTTGCTCCTTTATAATATTTTTCGTCTACTATCATTGTAATGACTGTTTTTAAAAAATATGCAACCTTCTCTACTTTCATCTCCATTTTACTAAGAACGTGAAATTTTCTCAATCAATGTATCTTTAATCCTCCATACACGTTCCGGTATATCTTCCTTTTTCTCCACATACAATGAATGAAGAAAATCTATTGTAAATACAACAATCAGAAAACTGCCCACAATTTTCCCGACCAAAAACGGTATTCTCGCCACAACTCCCTCCACAAATCTTTGCAGAAATAAAAACAGAAAAAGGGTATAAAAGCCCCATGCGATTGAACTTTCCAGACATAAAATTCCTTTGTAATTAAATGGCTTTTCATGGTAATCCCACCAAATTTCTCCAAAGATACGCTTCATGATAATTCCCGTCAAAAGCTCAAGCGCCGTAGCAAGCAGAGACCCTAATAAAAACAGCAGAAATCCATTACTGCTATATGGTCTCAACACAAAATATACCGTCAATGCCCCAACACCATAAATCGGACAAAACGGGCCTTTTGCAAATCCTCTGTTTGTCAATTTTCTATTACAGATTGACATATAAATCGACTCTACAATCCACCCTAAAATACTATATAGCAAAAACCATAAAATCACATGGTAACTGTCAAACCCCAAAATCATTCTATTCCACCACATAACCGTACTCTCTCCTTCTCTAAAAATGTACGCCCTATTGTAGCATAGTTCCTTGAGAATATCCACTTTCTTCAGAAATTCTTAATGATTCACGTCAATTGGGGACATAGCAAAATTCAATTTTACTACGCCCCCAATTGCAACTATTTCATTCTACTATTCATATTTTCTTTTTTTATAAATCACAGTCACTGTGCTTACTCCGGCAATCATAACAAGAATCCATACAAACATCATTGTTGTATCCCCTGTCTTCGCAGCCGTTGGTTTTTTCTCTGATGCATTTTCTTTACTTGCTTGTGCATTTCCCTGTTCAGCAGATGGCTTTTTATCATCTGTCGGTTCTTTTGATTCCGCTGTTTTCAATCCATCCATTGCTTTTGCCAATAAATCTGACGCATACGCAACCTGCTTCTCTGTTGCATTTTCATCTTCAAAAATCGCTTTGGCATCTGCAATTGCTGCTTTCAAAACATTACCGGACTCTTCTGTATACAATGACAAATCAATATTTTCTGCTTTGCTTAACAACTCTTCCAATTTGTCTTTATTCGGAATCAGTCTCAAGTTGAAGATTGCATTTTGCAGATTTACAAATGCATGTTCTACCTGTTCTTGTGTTGCTTTTTCATCATCTAAAACAGCTTTTGCCGCATCTAAAGCTCCTTGGAAAAGTTCAGCAGACTGAGGTGTATATTCATTTAATTTTTCAACATACTTTTGTGCCTCTTTCACAGCTTTTGCAAGTTTGGATTTATCAACCGGAATTATAGTCAATCCCTCCATTGCTTCCTGTAATTTCTGTTGTGCAGCATCTAATTCATACTGAAGTGCATTTTCATCTTTCAACAATTCTACTGCTTCTTCTAATGCTGCTCTAAATGCTTTCACACTCTCTTCTGTATAAACATCAACATTGATATCCTCTGCTGCTTTTACTAACGCCTGCAGCGACTTGCTGTTTCCGGTGTAAGAAAGATAATGAATCATCTCCAACAGTTTATCACATACAGTATCTACCTGAGCCTGTGTAGCATTTTCATCTGCATATACTTTTTCGGCTGCTTCTAATGCTTCTTCCAATTTTTGTTTCACAATCGGTACAACGTACTGATACTCCGGTTTTTCCTGCTCAGATTTTGCATAATCAATTGTGTCTTTCAACAATGTTTTATTTACCTGTTCAGGTTCCACCATAGCCTCATCAACATAAGTAATGATTGGTGTTACGTGGATAGATGGTTTTGTCGGAGCTCCGTTATTTTTCGCTTCCACACGAATCCAGTCGCCTTTATTGACTTCAATCTCACGGATTCCCACATCTGCTTTTTGATTACTTACTTCAAGTACATAAGAATCGCCAAGCACTTCTCCATTTTTCGTAAAGCTTAAAGTAACCGTTCCGTTTTTGTTTCCTGCCTGACGCAGATACGGTTCATCGTCTTTCACAGCCAAGGTAATTTTTCCGCTCTTCGGTACGCGGAATGCCATTGCCATACCTTCTTTTTTAGATGCTCCGGTTGTATCGGAAAGCAATCCATGTGTTGTCTCTGTTGTCGGTGTCTGATGATTTGGCAAAGCTACACCTGGCCCAAAATATGTATCCACTGCCCAGTTTGGATATACCGGATCGTATGCTGTCAAATTCTCATATTCTGAAGCAGATTTTTTCATCTGACCAAACCAGACATTACCCTGCTGTGGTCCGGCATAATCAAGCGCCCACTGATAACTGTTTTTCGCAGAAATTGTAAATTCATTTTGATCTCCATTTTCTGCCTGAACGACAAGTTTCATTCCTTCTGCAATATTTCCTGTCGTAACTTCTTTTCCTTCTGCATTTACAATTTTGACTTCCGCTGTGCTGTGAACTTTCACACCTTCTTTTAACTCTTTCACAGTTGTCGGATTATTTTCCAGCATCGGAACAAATACAGTTTTATCTTTCATCATATAGACAGCCTCTTTGATTGCGTTGTCAGCTGATGCAACAATCGTATACACTACTTCTTGTTTTCCGTCAGACAATACAACACTCATACCGCCTTTTACAATTCCGCTTTCCACTTCTTCTTTGCCATTCATCACTTTGATTGTGCATCCGGAATCGTACTTCAAATTTTTAAGGAAATCTGCAACTGTTGTACCTGCTTCTACTCCTCCAATTGTTTTTTCTGCTGTTTTAATATCATATACATCAGATGTTAAAACAAGAGAAACCGCATCACTTTCAAATGCTCCTATATCCGGTGTTCCTGTCACTTTGTTTCCAAAGAAGTCTTTTCCACCATTGTTTTTGATCACTTTACCTGCATTAACTGCCGGAGAATCTGATGCCAGTTTATATCCATCAAATGCTGTTCTTTCATGAACAATTGAATCTTTTATGTTTCCTGCTTCCACGCCGGCCAAAGGTGCTGTTGGCGCTTTACCCGGATCTGCAAATTTCGGATCTGCTTCAATCGCATTCGCATCATTTGCCGGAACATTTGCATAATTGTAATAAAGGTTATTGTCATATTTTGTTTTTGTTTCATTCGTATGTTTGAACCAGTTTTCTTCTTTTGGTGCAGAGCCATTATAATAAATGATATTATTCTCTACTACCATTGGACCACCGCCCATATTTGTACGAATAAAATCAATTCCTTCTTTTACAAAGAATGTATTGTTATACACATGTGCATCAGGTTGTCCTGCTGGGTTAATCACACCGCCTAAATCATTTTGACTGATATTATACCGGAAAATATTATTGATTGCTTCTCCTCCACAGAACATAACACTTCCGCCACCGTTATTATGGCTGTAATTATACTGGTAAACAGTTCCATCACCATAGTCTGCATCCCACGCCTGACCATCTTGGTTTTGGCAAGTATCAAATGCTTCATTGTACTGGAAAATGGCATCTTTACATTTCCAAGGCCAAATTCCGGCTGCAACTCGTCCAAATCCGGTCGCATTATAGTCTTTTGTATTAATCTGTCTTGCCGCACCATCTGATACGTTATACTCAATAAGCGGACGGTCACAATACATCAATGTAATTGCATCTCCACCTGCATCTTTCACATAGTTATTGCGAATCACAACATTGGTAGAGCCGTATGTACTAATCTTTTCATCTGAAATCACACCGCCATGGAACTGACCATGGGTATAACTGTATCCAACTGCAATTCCCCATCTGTTTGTGTTTTCTACATAACAATTTTCAATTTTTACATCATCATATTTTGCAATTCCTGTTGATGCATCCATCGGCTGGAAAGCTGTAAAATAGATACCTCCGTTGTTCATATGTTTGTCATATACATTTCCAATTACATCATGAACATATAAATTATCCAGATAAATATGATTTAACGTTCCTTCATTTTGTGCAACTGCCGCAACTCCTGTACGGTTCATAACATCTTCTGCATTATATGCTGTTTCAATCTTTGGAGCTTTGTTTGTAATTTCCAAGTTTTTGATTTCTACATATTCTACATCATAAAGAAGTACAGAAGAAGAAACATATCCTTGATATTTATGTTTTGCGTTGCCCAAAGGAGCGCGATAGTTTTGATACCAGATTCCTTGTCCGTTTGTTTCAATGATTGGTAAATTTCCTTTTCCATAAGAGTCAACAACGATTGGCGCCTCTTCTGAACCGTCTCCTTTCAAATGCAGAAAACCATTTTGGAATACAGAACCACGCTCCAAAAGAACTTTATCTCCCGGCTTCAATGTCAGTTCATTGATTTTGTCTAAACTGTAAAATGCTTTCCCCTCAGACATTCCATCATTGTTGTCGTTTCCGTCAACTGTACTTACATAATACGTTGTTCCTGTTGTTTTTCCCTGTTTTGCGGCATCTACTGTCATTCCCGGTAAAACTGTCGTACCCACAACTGCAGCCGCCATAAACATAGCCAGAATTCTATTTTTCATAATCACACCCTCCTTTCTACTCTTCAAATCCTAAACGAATTTCTGCTGCCGAAGCAAAAATTTTACTTGCTTCCTGCGATGCAGAGTCTGTTGCTACTAATTTCACATAACGTCCTAAAACAGTGTCAAATCTTGCATATTTCACAACATTATTGTTTGCCCATGTTCCCGTTGCAACCGGTTCTCCCCAAGTCTGTCCGTCTTTACTTACATAAATCTCATAAGCTGTGATGTTACCGTTTGTTCCGCCGCCTTGTCTTGGAGTATATTTTAACATTGCAACATTTTGTTCTTTCTTCATATCAATCGTAATCCATGTTTCTGAACGTTGACAGCCATTCCAGTTTGTATGCCACATTGTATTCAAGTTGTTATCCAATGCAAGATTTCCGTTTCCTTCTGTATTATTATTTGGCTGGAAACTTCCCGCCTCTGCTGTCATTCCTGTTGCTGCATACTCTTTATATACTTTCACAAGTGAAATGTTAAATTCTTTGGAAACTTCTTTATAAGATACTTTCAGTGTCATTCCTTCTTCGATAACTTCAGAATCTTCTACCTTTTTGTCTCCTTTATAAACGTCTACATTGACACGTTTATGATGAATTAAATTTTCTTTAAAAGTACCAACAGTTGTTCCTTTTGGAACTTCACGGATTGTTGTTCCTTCTATCTCGTAAACAAGCGTTGACAGACGAAGGACTGTATGTATTGTATACTCTTTTACCGTATCTCCATTTTTCAGTTTCAAAATCATACCGTCTTCCACAGCTGCATCGCCCGCTGCAGCTTCTTCTCCCTTGTACACTTCCAAAGTAACCCGCTTGTCATATACAAGATTTTCTTTCATCTCATCGACAGTAGTTCCGACTTCGACATCATTGATTTCATTCTCTGTCACTTTGTAAACATCTGAATAAATTTCTTCCACGATTTCTCCATCTTCTGCTTTTGTCTCGTGCATACCGATATCAGGTGTCATTCCAAGTTTATTGCCAAAGAAATCTTTTCCGCCATTATTTGGAATATATACACCGGCATTTACTGCTGCAGAATCTTCTTTGATTTTAAATCCGTCAAACACTGTCTTTGCTTCCGGATCATCGTGTCTATGAATCGTTCCATCTGTGCTGTCCGGTGCAGTCAGTGGTCCGACAAAAATCTGGTCTTTTTCACTTTCTGCAACAACTACCGCATGTTTATCTGTAGATGGAGTAGAAGTATATCCATAATAAAGATTATTGCTGAATTTTTTATTTCCATTTGGTTCCCACTCATCGTTCGGGTTCGCTGTACTTGCATTGTAGAAAATATTATTTGAAATCACACCGGAACCGCTGCGTTTTCCACTCGCATTGTGGTGTACTCTTGTTGCTCTGTCCCCGTCCACATAAAAGACGTTGTTATAAATCTTTGCTTCCGGATTTCCTTGGAATGTAATAAGACAGCCTAAATCATTATGGCTTAAATTATAACGGAATGTACCATTATAAGCCTCATTTAAGCAAATCAGCATAGAACCTCCACCATTATTATGACTATAGTTATACTGGTAAACCGTGCCGTCTGACCAGTCAATGTCCCACGCCTGTCCGTCACCATTGCCTTCTCCGACTGTATCAAACGCCTCATTATATTGGAATACCGCATCTTTTGTTTTCCATGGCCAGATTGTCGCACAGAAAGACTGCCAATAACCGGCATATCCATCATCCAAATCAACGCCGGCTGTATCCGAAATATTTCTTTCAATTACCGGTCGATATGCATACATTGCAACAATCGCATCATTTCCAGAATTCTGTACATAATTGTCTGCGATATAAATGTTTGTGTGTCCATATTTTTGCACTGTCTCATCTGCAATCTGTGCTCCATTGAATTTAGAATGCTGATATGTATAGCCAACTACAATTCCGGCACGTTTTACATCTTTGACATAACAGTTTGTAATTTTTACATCATTATATCTTGCAATCCCTGTTTTAGATTCATCTGTCGGTTTTGATACGTTGAACTGGATTCCTCCATTGTCCATATGTTTATCTTGAAGATTTCCGTCAATATCGTGGATATAAAGGTCTTCTAAATAGACATGGTCCATGGTTCCTCCGTCTTTTGCAATTCCTGCAACTCCGGTGCGGTCCATACGTGCTGATGTATTTGCCAAACCATTTTGAATGTATTGTGCATCATCAGATTCATTTGTCAATTCCAAACCTTTCACTTCTACATAATCAACATCGTAGAGCAAAATGGCAGAAGACACATATCCTTTTGAACGGTGTCCACTGTTATCCATCGGTGTACCATAATCCTGATACCAGACACCTTCTCCTCTTGCATTAATGATAGGTTTATTACCTTCCCCATAGCTTCCGATCCGAATCGGATTTTCTTTTGTTCCGTGTACATTCTGCAGATGAAGAAATCCTTGGAAAACAGATCCCGCTTCAAAAAGTACGCTGTCACCCGGCTGAAGTTTCACATCTTTAAGCTTATCTAAAGTCTGCCATGCTTCTCCTTCTGAAGTTCCACTGTTTTGATTGTCTCCACGATTACTGATGTAATATGTCGTTCCAACTGCTTTTTCCTTTCGAGCCGCACTAACGCTCGACATCGGGAAAACATTCGCTGACGTACACAATACAGCAAGTGCACACATTGCCGCTACAATTTTTCTCTTCATAGCTCTTATTCCTCCTCATTTTTATTTTTTTATATGTTTTTTTGTAAAATCATATACTTTCTTCATATCGCCGTCGACTTCCAAATCCTCGGCTTTTTTTTCTATCATAGAATTATAATGTTGTTCTCTTAACTCTTTATTGATATTATCCTTTACTTCATCAACAGTAAAATAATCATAATCGTTCTTAGCCGTACACTGCACAAGATACAGCGCCCCATTTTCATCTACTACCTGTGTCGATTCTCCAATCTTTAATTCATATCCCAGTTCCAAAACATCTCCGATTTCCTTCGCCTTCGAAGAAACCTCACTGGAAAGCAGTTCTTCATGGGAAAAATACGGACTCAGCATCTCGTTTTCTGCCACAAGTTTCTGTAATGTTTGTGAGCCATCCATGCTTTTATAAATAGATATCAATTCTTTTTCCAGTAACTCTTTTTGATCTTCCGTCATATTTTCTGAAAGATATGGGATTTTTATATAATCCAGTGTGATATCATCATTTTTTTGAAAGAGTGCATCTTTGTTTTTTTCATAATACTGTACTCTTTCTTCTTCTGTGATCTCCATTCCTTCATTTTTCAGATTCTCGCAATATCTCTTTTGAAAAGAATCCATCTCATATTCCATATACAATTCTGTAGTAAATTTGGACAATCCGAAAACCGGTTCTCCGTTCTCGATTTTTTCTGCCCTCATTTTATTCTCTTCTTCCATACGCTTTATCATATGTTCATAATCTGCATATTCCACGTAACCTTCTTCAATTGCCGTTTCATAAACCGCACGATAATATTTCAATTGTTCTATTGTCTGATCCGCCAATTTTTTATATGGAACAGTTCCCTCAATTTCCGTCTCCCAAAATTTCTCATCAATCTGAATGTCTCGATTTTCTGTCAGCTCATTGGAAACATCATAAATTTGTTGATTCATCACATACAAATATTCTTCTTTACTAATTGGTTTTTCATGAATATTCAATTCAAATTTCCCTTTTATAAAAAATGCACCTGCCACAAAAATTCCAGCCGTCAACACTGTTACTACTAGGCATACTATTTTCTTTTTCATTCTTTTCCTCCGTCATATTACACAAAAATAGATTTCTCACATTTCTTTAATTGTATCATATATACAACATCAATACTTGTACAAATGTATCTGATTTCTCCATTTATTTGTATAATCAGGAACTCTTACACTATATATAAAAAGGTCTCCCGAACCTTTTTCCGATTCAGGAGACCCTTTCTTCATCTATTAATTTTCTTCTTTTTTCCGTACAGAAAATACCGTTCCCGCACTTAAAGCTGCAATCAGCGCAAATAAAATCGGTGTTGAACGATCTCCTGTTTTGACAGGACTCGTATTCTTTTCTTTATCATCGTTCTTTTCCGCTGTTGTATTTTTGTTTGGTACTTTTTGTTCTTCTGCTTTTCCAACTTCTTTTAATCCATCCATTGCTTTTGCAAGTGTACGTTCTGCATCTTCCACTTCCTGTGTCGATGCTTCTGAATCTGCAAATACAGCTTTTGCTTTTGACAATGCTGACATGAATTCTTTTGCACTTTCTTCTGAGTAAAGCTTCACATCAATCTGTTCTGCACTTTGGATTAATTCTTCTAATTTATCTTTATTCGGCAATAATCTCAAACCAAAGACTGCATTTCGAAGATTTGCATACGCCTGATCGACTTCCTCTTTTGTCGCATCCTGTTTTCCTAAAATATTCTCAGCCGCTTCAAATGCTCCCATGAAAATCTCACCGCTTTGAGTTGTATACTCATCCAGTTTTTCTACATATTTTCGTGAACTGTCTACAAGTTTCTGAAGTTTTGACTTATCTACAGATATCACTTGCAATCCATCCATTGCCTCTTTTAATTTTTTCTGAGCCGCATCAAGTTCTTTCTGCAGCGCATTTTCATCGGCAAGTACAGTCTCTGCTTCTGCAAGTGCTTCTTTGAATACATTCGCACTTTGTTCTGTATAAATATCTGTATTGAGTTTTTTTGCGATATCTACCAAATCTCTCAGTGATTTTGCATCTCCTGTAAATGATAAATAGTGGAACATTTTTACAAGTTCATCTTTTGCTTTGTCAACTTCTTCCTGTGTTGCAGCTGCATTCGCAAAAACAGTTTCCGCCGCTTCAAGCGCCTCATCTAATTTTTGTTTTACAATTGGTACAACATATTGATATTCCGGTTTTGTCTTCACATCTTTCGCATATGCAATCGCAGCTTCCAGCGAACTCTTATCCGCTTCCACAACCGGAGGCGCCTCCGTTTTTGTTCCTGTAAGACGAATTTCTGCTGCTGATGCATAGTCATTATCTGCCTCCACGCTGAGTGCATCTAAAGATGTCAAACGCACATATTTTGCACGCACCGGCTCAAATGAAACCATCTTCCAAGCAGTATTTCCCGCCCATGTTCCTGTTGCAACTTGATCAAAATGAACACCGTCATTACTTACTTCCACTTTATATTCTGTAATAATACCATTTACGCCCCCGGAAGTTCTTGGCTGATAACGGATTCCATCTACCATATAGAAATCTTTCAGTTCAAATTGAATCCAATGATTTTCACGTCCATGGCCACCACCCCATGTAGTATGCCATAATGTGTCTGCTCTTCCATCTAAAACATTCGCTGCCCCTTGACCTGATTGAGCCGCACCGGCTGTTGCACTCATCTGTTCTGTCGCAATATCTCTTGCAGCATCTGAAGGATCTACTCCAATGTATCCCATATTGACATCCATATCACCGGAACTTACACACAGTCCATTCGCATTTTTCACTGCTCCCGCTTCATCACAGATAATCTTTGGTCCTTTGAATTGGATCGTTCCTTCATCACCTTTTTGTAATACATATTCAAACACTAATGTTTTGTCATCATTTCCGCCGGATACATAATTCGCATAACGACCTTTGCCGTTTAACATAAACCTGAATTTCGGTGTTCCTGTTGCCGTAACATTCTGATCTGTTTTCACTGTAATCACATATTTATCTCCCGGCAGCGTATAAGCATGATCGTCTGTTTTTTCCACTTTGTATGTAACAGATGTAATCGTCGGGCTTAATAAATTCACTTCATCTTTAATATAGTCCAAATTAAATGCAGTAAATTTAATCGTATTCTGATGTTCATAGAGAAGTCCCATATTTCCATCTCTCATTTTTGTCAAACATGAATATGCATAATTATTTGGACAGAACATTTTTTCTTCTACCCAGTCCACAGAGAAACTATCCTCTGTCTCCGTCACTTCACCGATTCGTAATGTTCCGTTATTTCTTCCTGAACCTCCCGGATTTGACATAATCACTCTGTCTTTTCCGTCTGTTCCGTTTTTATCATAATACAATACAGATAACTGGCAGTATACTTCCGGCGCTGTTGTATCAATCGGATCACTCCATGTTGCTCCACCGTCTGTACTTCTAGAAACAACAACTTTTCCGTTTCCACCTGTATTTCTCATAAATTGAAGCAAGTTGCCGCTGCTCAATTCAATAATCTGACTTTCTGTCAGCTCACTGATTCCAACCGGATTTTGCGAAGATGTCACCTGTCCGTTTTTGTTAATTCGTCCATCATTCGGAGACTCTCCTCTTTGCCATGTTTTTCCGCCGTCATCACTGTAAATACAAGCAGAAGACTGGAATCCTATACCACTTCCTGCAATTGTATAATAAATCGGAAATACAAGTCTTCCCGGATGTTCCTCATCATACTGAAGCTGAACTCCAAATCCCGGACCAACTCCACAGAATCTCATCCAGTCTGCTTTTACCTGTGGTGTGATATCTACCGGATCACTCCATGTCACACCGTCATCATCACTATAGCTCAGCCACAAATAGCATGTCTGAGTCGGACGAAGAGGTGCTGAATCGTTGTTCTTAGAGGTACTTCTCAAATAAATATTTCCCACATATTCACCGGATTTATACAAATCACCTTTTTCATGGTAGCCTTGTTCATCATTTCCTTCAAACTGTTTTACTACATAATCTGTTTTTTGATTATCCTTGTCAAATACTTCTCCATTTTCCCGAAGTGTATATTGATTATTATCTTTATCATAAAGCGACAGATAATCTTTTCCATCTACTTTCACATAACCTGTTCCGGTTTCTTTGATTGACCATGTTCCTTGGCTTCCATTCGTTGATTCTGGAAACATATCTACAAGCATCCACACACGTCCCGGATTCTTTCCATTCTCATCTTCTGCAATCATCGCCGGATCAATTGTGTAAGCAGATTGTGTGCCACTGAAATAAGATTGTGATTTCAAATCAATTACATCAATCGGATCTTCCCAAGTCAAACCGTTATCTGTACTTCTTCTGACAACCGTATCAATATTTCCCCAGTCAGACCAATGTGTATTTCTTTGATCAGCTGCTGCGATTACAGTTCCTTTACTCGTTGTAACCATTGCTGGAATACGGTAATTATAAGAATCATAATCACCCATATCATAAATACCATACTCACCTGTCTTATATACATCTTTCCCGTATTCCGGTTCATCTTGCGGTAAGGTGCGTTTATGAAGTTCCATAACCTGTTCCGCATTTAACGTCTCATCAAACACATTGACACTGTCAATGATTCCGTAGAATGGCCATTTTGAACCCGGTGTCGTATTCGTTCTGCTGATTCCGCCAAGCGTAACCATATCCGGCGTCCAATCACCCTTCAGCAAATGCGTTGTCGCAAACTTTCCGATGGATACACCATCTAAATAAAACTCTGCCTGTGTCCCATCAAATGCATATGTCACCGTATGCCACTCTGCATTATTGACAGAATTTCCATTGCGGACTGTAATATACTTATCTCCTTTGCCCTGCACCTCATATCCGATTCGGTTATCCTTCGGCTTAATATAAAGAGCTCCGTACTCTCTATCTGCATTGCTGTTCGACAGAGATAACAATCCGTAAATCGTTTTGCCTACAGCCGCCTCATTTAAGCGATATGCAAAAGAAAACGTTCCTTTTGTCAAACCGGAAATTTTTTCTTTCTGCTCCGGCAGTTGAATCATCTTTCCTTCTGTTCCGTCAAACATTTTTCTCTGGTAAGTAAAAATCGGTGTTCCTACAGACACAGCACCATGGTCTGCCATAATCTGATCTTCGGAAACTGCTCCATTATACAATTTCACTTCTTTGATGCTTCCGGTAAACGGATAACTATTTCCTGAAATTCGATTTGCGCCTCCAAATGTCACAGAAGTCGGTTCCCATTCCATTTTGTCGACAAAATTAGTCTCACTCACATCCCACTGCTGTACAAGTTTTTGATCCAAATATACTTTATAATAGCTGTCCTTTTCTGTTACAAGCGTAATCGTATGCCATTGATTATCCGCAAGATTCACATCATTTACCGTAAAGTTTTTGTGATCATTTACCGTCTCATTTTTGCGGAATTCAAAACCGATTTTATTCCCGCCACTAATGTACAAAGACATATAATGATTCGTATGTGTACTTCCATTAATTGCAGCCAACGCCTGTAAATTGGTACTTCCCGTCCTAAAACTCAGTGTAATCGTACCGCTTCCCAATCCTTTTACAAAAGCCACATCCTCCTGCGGTATTGAAAAACGCTGTTCAATACCTTGAATCTGCTTTTCTTCACTTAAATATTCCTTGCACAAAATTTTTGTTGTTTCTGTATCTACTGTTGTCTCAACTCTTCCCGCACTTTCATCTTGAGCAAAAACAGGCATGGCTCCTTGCATCACCATCGTAAGCACCAAAAGAGCTGCCACTATTTTTTTCTTCATGCTCATCTCTCCTTCTCTTAATGAAATATATTATAAATTGTAGCATATTTTTATAATTTTTTCTTGTATAAAAGCGTCACTTTTGTTTTTATTTTTGTACAATACGGAACAAGCAATGTCGTTTTTACACAATTAAGTCAAAATACACACCAAAATCGCAGTTATAATTAACATTTTTTCACAAAACATCACACTTGTATTTTTCACTGTCTCTTCATATACAAAACACATTACGAGAACAATAAAGAGATGCACTAAAAAGGAAGTGTCTGTTAAACACTTCCTTTATCTTGCACATATTAGTTAAATTTACGTTTTCTAGCAGCTTCAGATTTCTTTTTACGTCTTACGCTTGGTTTTTCGTAATGTTCTCTTTTACGAATTTCTTGTTGAATACCAGCTTTTGCACAGTTTCTTTTGAATCTGCGTAAAGCGCTATCTAACGTCTCATTATCTTTTACGATTACATTTGACATAGTCTCACACCTAACCTCCCTCCAGTCCTATATTGTGCATCATACGACTGTTCGGGTATTTTTTTATTGCACTATATAGAATTATAGCATATTTTTTTCATTCGTCAACTATTTTTTTCAAAAATACGCAACTATTTAATCTGCTCTGCGAGAACCTCTGCTGCTTTGGCAATCGCATCCGGAATTCCTGCCGGATTCTTTCCACCTGCCTGAGCCATATTTGGACGGCCACCGCCGCCACCGCCTACAAGTGCTGCAATTCCTTTGATTAGATTACCTGCGTGAGCGCCTTTTTCCATTGCTTCATCTGTCGCCATCGCAATCAAGTTTACTTTTCCACTTGCTGAAGATGCAATCACAACAACGCCTTCTCCTAATTTTTCTTTCAACTGGTCACCAAGATCACGAAGACCATTCATATCAACGTCCTCAACAGCTGTGGCAAGCAGTCTCACTCCATTCACTTCTTTTACCTGGTTCATCACATCACCCAAAGCATCTTTTGCCGCTTTACTCTTCAGTGATTCGATCTCACTTTGCAATGCTTTCATTTCAGCCTGCATGTGTTCAATTTTTTCTTTTAAGTTGGCAGGAGTTGATTTCGCAGCTTTTGCAGCTTCTGCGAGTTCTTTTTCCACTTCTTTGTAATAACAAAATACACCGTCCCCTGTCAATGCTTCAATACGGCGCACGCCTGCCGCAACACCTGCTTCCGAAACAATCTTAAATGTTGTAATGTTTCCTGTATTGCTTACGTGTGTACCTCCACAGAGCTCTTTGGAGAAATCTCCCATTGATACGACTCTTACATCTTCTTCATATTTTTCTCCGAACAATGCCATAGCCCCTGTTGCTTTTGCCTGTTCAATATTCATAACTTCTGTTACAACCGGAACGTTTTTAGCAATCTCCGTATTTACAATGTTCTCCACTTTTTCTAATTCTTCTGGCGTCATCGCTGAGAAATGTGCAAAGTCAAAACGTAGTCTGTCCGGTGTCACAAGGGAACCTTTCTGCTCTACATGCGAACCAAGCACTGTCTTTAATGCTTTCTGCAACAAGTGTGTTGCACTGTGATTCTTACATGTGTTTGCTCTTTCTTTTTCTGCAACTTCCAATGTAACAGAATCTCCCACTTTGAACATTCCCTTTGTCACGTTACCGACATGCCCGATTTTTCCGCCTAGTAATTTGATTGTATTGCTCACAGTAAATTCTGCATCCTCAGTACAGATGATACCTGTATCACCTTCCTGACCACCCATCGTCGCATAAAACGGAGTCTCATCGACAAAAATTGTTCCATTCTGTCCCTCAGTAATTGCCTCCACAATCTCACTTTCTGTTGTGAGAACACTGATTTTTGAAGTATGTGTCAGTCTGTCGTACCCTACAAATTCTGATGTCACAGATGCCTCAATCTCATCGTATACAGTGGCATCCGCCCCCATATAGTTCGTCACTTCACGGGCATTACGCGCCTTTACTCGTTGCTCTTCCATAGAAGCCTTAAAGCCTTCTTCATCGATTGTATATCCTGCTTCTTCCAAAATCTCTTTTGTCAGATCAAGCGGGAATCCATATGTGTCATATAGCTTGAATGCATCCGCACCTGAAAGAACTGTCTTTCCAGCTTCTTTCATCTCATCCTGCATAGATGCCAAAATGCTAAGTCCCTGATCGATTGTCTTGTTAAATTTATCTTCCTCCTGTGTCAGTACTTTAAAGATAAATTCTTTCTTTTCTTCCAACTCCGGATAACCATCTTTGGATCCTTCGATTACTGTTGCACTTAATTTTGCAAGGAATTTCCCATCAATTCCAAGAAGACGTCCATGACGAGCCGCACGTCTGATCAGACGGCGAAGTACATATCCTCTTCCCTCATTTGTCGGCATGATTCCATCTGAAATCATGAATGTTGCAGAACGAATATGATCTGTGATCAAACGGATAGATACGTCTTTATCTGCATCTGCTTTGTATTCTACACTTGCAAATTCACATACTTTGTCACGAAGAGCCTTGATTGTATCTACGTCGAAAATAGAATCTACATCCTGTACAACAGAGGCAAGTCTTTCTAATCCCATACCAGTATCAATATTCTTTTGCTCTAACTCTTCATAATTGCCATTGCCATCATTGTCAAACTGTGTGAATACGTTGTTCCAGATTTCCATATATCTGTCACATTCGCACCCAACTGTACAGTCCGGACTTCCGCATCCATATTTTTCTCCGCGATCATAATAAATCTCTGAACATGGACCACATGGACCGGAGCCGTGTTCCCAGAAGTTATCTTCTTTTCCAAATTTAAAAATTCTCTCCGGTGCGATTCCCATCTCTTTATTCCAAATATCAAATGCTTCCTGATCGTCCACATATACAGACGGATACAGTCTGTCCGGATCAAGTCCTACTACTTCTGTTAAAAATTCCCATGACCAGTGAATTGCCTCTCTTTTAAAGTAGTCTCCAAAAGAAAAGTTTCCAAGCATCTCAAAAAATGTACCATGACGAGCTGTCTTTCCGACATTTTCAATATCACCTGTACGGATACATTTTTGGCATGTTGTCACTCTTTTTCTCGGTGGTATCTCCTGTCCTGTAAAATATGGTTTCAACGGTGCCATACCCGAATTGATCAATAATAAACTTTTATCGTTATTTGGAACTAACGAAAAACTTTTCATCACAAGATGTTCTTTACTCTCAAAAAAGTTCAAAAACATTTTTCTCAGTTCATTTACTCCATATTGTTGCATGATTTTCCTCCTCAGCATCTTAAATTCGCTAATAATTTATTATAAATAGATTTCTGTTCTTTGTCAATCAATGGCATAAAAACTGTTGACACTTTTACTTTTTTGCTTTAAAGTGTAGAATCATAAAAGTAAACCAAAGAAAGGATGAATACTATGACAAATCAAATTACCGGACATACACGTCTGACCGGTCTTTTAGGAAGCCCGGTCGAACACAGCATCTCACCAATGATGCACAACGAAGCATTTCAACAATTAGGGCTTGACTATGCATACCTCGCTTTTGATGTTGGAACTGACAAATTAAAAACGGCTGTAGAAGGGCTTCGCACCTTAAATGTGCGCGGATTTAATCTGACAATGCCGGATAAAAACCTGATGTGCTCTCTTTGTGACAAGCTTTCTCCTGCTGCTGAGATCATCGGCGCCGTCAACACTGTCGTAAATGACAATGGCGTTCTGATCGGATATACAACTGACGGAGTCGGTTACATGCACGCAGTGAAGGATGCCGGTCACAACATCATCGGCAAAAAAATGACACTGCTCGGTGCCGGCGGCGCCGCAACTGCAATTTTAGTGCAGGCTGCACTAGATGGTGTGTCTGAAATTTCCGTATTCAATGTGCGGGACGATTTTTTCGCACGTGCCGAAAAAACAGTCGCTGATTTAAACGAACGGACAAACTGCAAAGTACGATTATTTGATTTTGAAAATCCTGATATTTTAAAAAGAGAAATCTCTGAAAGCGCAATTTTGACAAACGGAACCTCTGTAGGCATGTCTCCTGACACCGACGCCTGCATCATCAAAGATACTTCCGTATTCCACAAAGATCTGATTGTCTCTGATGTCATCTACAATCCGGAAGAGACAAAATTGTTAAGACTTGCAAAAGAAGCAGGGTGTCCGACATTCAACGGCCTGTATATGCTTTTATACCAGGGCGCAGAGGCATTTCGCCTGTGGACCGGGAAAGAAATGCCAATTCCAGTCATTAAAGAAAAATATTTTTCAAGATAGTTAAGAATGGCGGAAAACTGATATAGAAAAAGAAAAGCGATACCTACCCTCTCGGGCAGATATCGCTTTTCTTTTAACAACTGTCACTAAGCTTCTTTCAGTTTTGCAATCATCTCCTCACAGATCTGCAATACACTTTTGTTGTCCGTATGTATGATGACATCAGCCGCTGTCTCATATTTCTGTCTGCGCTGCTCCATCATATTCGCAATAAACTCTACATTTTTATTGCCATTTAAAAGCGGACGCTCATCGCTGTCCTTCACGCGGTTTAAAATTGTCTCCGGAGCTGCCGTCAAAAGAACAACCTTTCCATTTTTCTTCATCTCTTTTACATTCTGCTCGCGAAGTGCCGCGCCACCGCCACAGGAAACAATCGTATTTTTCGTTGCCTGCATCTCAATCAAAAGATTTGTCTCAAGATTACGGAAATACTCTTCCCCATAAGTTGCAAAAATATCCGGAATACTCATATCCTCCCGCTCTGCAATCAATTGATCCATCTCAACCACATGCATGGCAAATACATCTTTTAAATACTGTGATACCGTACTTTTTCCGGCCCCCATAAACCCAATCAGGATAATGTTGTAAGAGAATAATTTTTGCGCCTGAATCCGCTTACTGTTTCTTACAATACAGTGGAACACATCTTCAATCTCTTTTTCATAACGATTGTCCTGCAGTTTTTCTTTAATCTGACGCTGCTGTTTCTTCTCCTGCTGTGGTTGTAAAATTGGAATCCCATACTCCTCTTTATACGCCATAATTTTTTCTATAATAGAATTACGCTCTACCAAAGCATCAATGATTCTGTCGTCGCATTCTGCTAACTGTTCTCTGTATAATTCTAAATCATTCATATTCTTTCCCCCTTTAAAGTGTAAAAGTTCCTCAGATGCTATTTTATGCTTTTTTCTGTATAAATGCAAGAAGAAATATGAATATTCTAAAAATTTCTTGTTTACATCACGTGCAAATAGGTGTAATATATATGCATCATGAATTTAAAGTGATAAAGTGTTTAATATTAATATAAGGAGACAGCTACCATGAAAATTCACGTAACATGCAGTAAAGATTATGATATCTATCTTGAAAAAGGGCTTTTGGAACAGCTTCATGATTATATCGACTGTCAGCGGAAAATATTTATCATATCTGATGACAATGTACCGGAATGTTATCAGCAGACGGTATCAAAACAATTTCCCAATTCCTATCTTCACATTGTAAAACATGGAGAAGGTGCAAAAAGTTTTGCAGTACTGGAAGATTGTTTAACACAAATGCTGCGGCGAAACTTTTCTCGCAAAGATCTGGTTATCGCCCTCGGCGGCGGTGTCATCGGAGATCTTGCCGGCTTCGTGGCAGCCAGTTATATGAGAGGAATCGATTTTATAAATATACCGACCACGACATTATCTCAGATAGACTCCAGCATCGGCGGAAAGGTTGCAATCAATTTAGATGGGATCAAAAACTGTGTCGGTGCATTCTATCAGCCAGAGATGGTTCTCATTGATCCCCTTGTATTGAATACTTTGCCAAAAAGACATTTTTATAATGGTCTTGTGGAGGCAATCAAGGCAGGATTGATTCAGGATAAAGAACTGTTTGAACTATTTGAGCAGGAAGAACTTGATATTGAGCAGATTATTTACCGTTCACTGCTTGTCAAAAAGTATGTTGTAGAGCAGGATGAGACAGAACAGGGTTTGCGAAAGATTTTAAACTTTGGTCACACGATTGGTCATGCATATGAAAGCTATTATCACCTTCGCGACTATTACCACGGAGAATGTGTGGCACTCGGTATGATGGCAATTCTCAAGAATCCTGAGATTAAAGAAAGACTCTCCAAAATACTGGAACGCCTTCAGATTGACACAACCTGTGATGCCGAGAAAGACAAAGTTTTTACTTATCTTGGCAAAGACAAAAAAGCTGACCATGACCGGATTACGATTGTAAAAGTAGAACAAATCGGTCATGCAGAATTGGAAGATATTCCAATCACAGATTTAAGAACTTATTTATAAAAGGATTTGATTACTATGAAGAATACATTTGGAAATAACATTACTGTTACGATTTTCGGGGAATCCCACGGTCCTGCCATCGGCGCAGTTATTGACGGGATGCCTCCCGGAATCAAAATTGATTCCGGCTTTATCAAAAAACAGCTGGACAAGCGGAAACCAAAGGGAAAGATTTCTACAGCACGTGTCGAGAGTGACCGGGTTCAAATTATAAGCGGCGTCTTTGAAGACTATTCCTGCGGAACACCGATCTGCCTTCTGATTCAAAATCAGAACCAGCACTCTAAAGATTACAGCAAAACAAAAGCGCTCGCCCGCCCATCTCATGCAGACTACAGTGGAGATTGCAAATACCTCGGATTTCAGGATTACCGCGGAGGAGGACATTTCTCCGGAAGGCTGACGACACCGCTTGTCGCGGTCGGCGCCATCTGCCTTGATATGCTTGCAAGCAAGGGTATTTATGTTGCCTCCCATTTAAAAAGCATTAAGGATATCGAAGATGTTTCTTTTTCTTCCGATGAAGAACTGCTGAAACAACAGATGGACAAAGTCAACGACGAATATTTTGCAACGATTGATGATGCCGTCAAAGAACCGATGAATCGAGTGATTGAAGATGCCTTTCACAGTCTGGACTCTGTCGGCGGCACGATTGAGACGGCAATTATCAATATGCCTGCCGGCGTAGGTGAACCGTATTTTGACTCCGTTGAGAGTATTCTCTCCCACGCACTCTATTCTGTAGGTGCCGTAAAGGGAGTTCAATTTGGAACCGGATTCCCAATCAGCCGGATGTACGGCTCAGAGGCGAATGACAGCTTCCGCATGAAAGATGGGAAAGTCATCACTTCAACTAACCACAATGGCGGTATCAACGGCGGTATTACGAACGGAATGCCAATTATCATCACAACGGCAATCAAACCAACGCCTTCTATTTATCAAAAGCAGGATACCATCAATTTCCGTGAACGTTCCGATGAGGAGATCTGTATCGAGGGAAGACATGATCCTTGTATCGCTCACCGTGCGCGTGTAGTCATCGACAGCGTGGTAGCAATTGGACTGGTCGATCTTCTTCTGACCAGATACGGACAACTCTATTTCCAGAGCGAACCAAAAGAAAATTTTTAATAGAAAGTAGGGAAAGACAATGATTATTACACTGAAAAAAAACACACCAAATCAAGAAGTAGACCACTTAATTCAGCAATTTGAATCACAAAACCTGAAAGTAAGCCTGATTACCGGAGAAAATTACAATGTATTTGGTTTGGTCGGCGACACTGCACAATTAGATGAAAGAAGAATCCTTGCAAATGAATGGGTAGAAAATGTACAGAGAATCGCTGCTCCATATAAGATGGCAAACAGAATGTTTCATCATGAAGATTCTATTATTGATGTGGGCGGCATCAAAGTCGGCGGACAGGAACCGATTGTCATCATCGGTGGACCATGCTCTGTGGAAGGCAGAGAAATGATGGAAGAAATTGCAGTCGATGTCAAAAACGCCGGTGGCTCTATGCTCCGCGGCGGCGCTTACAAACCCAGAACATCTCCTTATGCTTTTCAGGGAATGGGATATGACGGAATCATGTGCATGGTAAATGCCCGCAGCAAAACCGGACTTCCGATTGTCTCTGAGCTTATGAGTGCAGACAAAATCGAAGAATTTGAAGAACACGTAGATCTGGTTCAGATTGGCGCACGCAATATGCAAAACTTTGATCTGTTAAAAGCAGTTGGTAAAATGTCAAAACCAATCTTATTAAAACGCGGTTTGAGTGCAACAATCGAAGAATGGATCATGTCAGCAGAATACATTATGGCAAGCGGAAACCCAAATGTCATCTTCTGCGAACGTGGTATCCGTACTTTTGAAAAATATACGAGAAATACTTTGGATTTGAGTGTGATTCCTATTCTGAAAGAAAAAACTCACCTTCCGGTGATCATCGACCCATCCCACGCAACCGGAGACTGGAAACTTGTAGAATCTATGTCTCTTGCCGCAATCGCAGCAGGCGCCGACGGTCTTATCATCGAAGTACACAATAATCCAGAATGTGCATGGAGCGACGGCATGCAGTCTCTAAAACCAGAGAAATTCAAGAATGTAATTGAGAAAGCCAAGCTGGTTGCCCAGTCTGTAGGAAGAAGTGTCTATGAGGGCTAGAATCACCCCTGCAAAGATAGACTCAGGAAATATCACTATTCCGCCGAGCAAGTCTTTGGCGCACCGTGCAATTATCTGCGCCTGCCTTGCTCCTGGCAGAAGTGTAATCTCCAACATTGATTATAGCGTAGATATTCGGGCAACCATAGAGGGCATGCGCCATCTTGGTGCCAGTATCAAAGAAGACAAAGATACGCTTTTCATCGACGGCATTGAGACATTCCAATATGATGGAGACGTTGTAAATTGCCATGAATCCGGCTCCACACTTCGCTTCTTCCTTCCGCTCTTCTCTCTAACCGGAAAGAGAGCAACTTTTTCAGGGAGCAAACGTCTCATCGAACGCCCGCAAAACGTCTACGAGATGTTATTTCAAGAACAGGGGATTGACTTTGTACGGACATATCCCAATATTATAATCGACGGGAGACTAAAACCGGGAGAGCTGACTTTAAAAGGAAATGTTTCTTCGCAATTTATAACAGGACTTTTATTTGCCCTCCCACTTTTGGAAGCAGACTCAAAAATTCATATTGAGCCGCCATTTGAATCTCGCTCTTATGTTGATCTTACTATCCAAATGTTGAAACGTTTCCAAATTATTGTGGAATACGAAGATGCATACACATTAGCGATCAAAGGAAACCAACAGTACCAGCCGACAGATGTACTTGTAGAAGGAGACTACTCTCAGCTTGTATTCTGGGCATCTCTCGGCGTTTTGAACCATTCTGTCGAGACACATGGATTAGATTTACATTCCCTGCAGGGTGACAAAAAAACAATCGACATCTTCCAAAGCATGAACGCCGGCATTAAAGTTTTAGATGACGGATATCAGTTCTGTCCTGGCACATTAAATGGCACAGTCATCGACCTCAATGACTGTCCGGACCTCGGACCGATGCTTTTTGCACTTGCAACACAGGCAAATGGAAAAACGACTTTCCAAAATGCCGGAAGACTCCGCATCAAAGAATCTGATCGGATAGAGGCAATGGAAACAGAACTCAAAAAACTTGGCTGCTCCATCTCTTCTACCTTTGGCACAGTCACAATAACCGGTCCTGTCAAACTTCAAGGAAATGTAACACTTCACGGACACAACGATCACCGGATTGTAATGGCTCTTTCTATACTTGCCACAATTGCTGACGAACCAATAACAATTGATGACGCACAGGCAATCAGCAAAAGTTATCCGGGATTTTTTAAAGATTTAGCTTCCTGTGGAATCTTTATAGAATTTGCAAATTAAAAACGGAGAAGATTTTTCATCTTCTCCGCCTTTTTTTATGAATTTCTTCTTCTCTTCTTATCTGCGATTAAAATAGTACCGCCTGATACAACTACCAACATGATCATCAATAAAATCATTGTTCCGTCTCCTGTTGTAACACTATTGTTAGGTTTGTTATCAGGAGTTGGCTGCACGTTGGCTTTCTTTTTCAAATTATCAATTGCCTTTTGGATTGCTTCAGCCATCTTATCTACTTCTGCCTGCTTTGTAATATCCAAATCACGTACAACTGCTTCTTTTGCTTCTTCTAATTTCGCCACAGATTCTTTTGTGTAAATGCTTAAGTCTTTTGGAATATTTCCAAGTGCTGCATCTACTTTGCTGTAATCTGCTTTTTTCAGCTGAAGAGCTTCGATTGCATTCTGGATCGCTTCTGCCATCTTGTCTACTTCTGCCTGTTTTGTAATATCCAAATCACGTACAACTGCATCTTTCGCTGCATTTAAGTTTGCTACAGACTCTTCTGTGTAAACGCTTAAGTCTTTTGGAATATTTCCAAGTGCTGCATCTACTTTACTGTAATCTGCTTTTTTCAACTGAAGAGCTTTGATTGCATTCTGGATCGCTTCTGCCATCTTGTCTACTTCTGCCTGTTTTGTGATATCTAAATCACGTATAACTGCTTCTTTTGCTGCATTTAAGTTTGCTACAGACTCTTCTGTGTAAATACTTAAGTCGCTTGGAATTGCTGAAATTGCCGCATCTACTTTACTGTAATCTGCCTTTTCCACTACCTGTTCTTCAGTTAAAATCTTAACAATAGCAAAAGAATGTTTTTTCAAGTTGATAATCTGTCCTTTTGGCATCTTTGTTTTCTCTGTCTGAACAGTTACTTTATTTGGTGTTTCTAATGTATTTTCATCTGTAATCGCTTCAGACTCTAATCTCTGAATTTCAATATCACGTCCACTTACATCTACACCTTTTACATCTAACATTATCTTTTGATCTTTTTCACGATCTACATTCACAAGCGCAACATACATATTTCCCTTTTTATCCACACTTGCAAGTGAAGATAATGTTTTCACGCCATTACTCATCGTTGATTCTTTCTCGAATGTCGCTTCCACAACATTTTCTCCAAATCCTGCATTTAACATCTGAAATACATGTGCAGAAGGCGTTGAGAAAAATGCAAAGTTTCCTTCGCCTGTTTTTGTATCTGCTCCTTCCTGAGGCACAACCTGTATCACAGCCTGCTGTGTAGGCCCCAAAGAGTCTGCTCCTGAGCTGTACCAGTCAGATAAACAGTGTTTCTGAATATACGGGCTTCCAAGTTTTACATATTCTGTAATTACTTTTGCAATGTAGAGTGCATGTGTCTGAGAACGAACTTGAGATTCTGTATTTCTAAAAATACCATACTCGCTGATGACCGGAACTTTTCCTTCCGGCAATTGTTCTACATATTCTCTCACTTTCTGAATCCCAACATTCTCCGCTTTCTTCATTGCATCATCATAAAATGTATCTGCATTCGTTCCGCCGCTCACACTTCCTGAATACGGATGAATGGTCATGCCATCATACCATTTATTTGCATCAAGATCACTCATTCGTTTAATAAATCCGCTTGATTCAAAACTCGTGTATACATTTGCTTCGTAATTTGTCTTCTCTATTTCATTGATTTTCTCTGTTGTCTGCTTAATTGCTTTTGATACATCAATAAATCCTTCTCTGTCTACTGTGTAAGTTGCATAAATATTTTTTCCTTTTTCTGGAATCATGCCATGTATCCCATCACCAAAAGTAATGCTTCCTGTACTATAGTCAACTACACAATGTTTGTCAGTTGCTTTTGAGTTTTCAAAATCAGATACCACTGTCCATTCGTCTAACTTTCCATCTGTACCAACATACACTTTTACACCATCATTAACTGCTTTATAACTTGGATCTTCTACAATTTTTCCATCAACCAGTTTTCCTGGATTTTGGTTCGCATAGCGCAAATAACGCACTAAGTTCGGCTTTCCATCACTCTGCGATGCCTTCTTATTCCAGTCTTCTTCTGCTACAGCATATTTCTGTACGAATTTTGCCTGTCCACCTTCTGTGTATGCTTTCTCTGCACCAGCGTCACCATCCACATATGTTGTCCAATAGCCTTGAGAAGCTGTACCATCAGAACCTCCCCATGCCTGTTGCATCTCATTTCCGATTTCAAAATATCTTACATGATAAGGCTCTTTATGTCCGTTATCCGCACGAACTTGTGCCCAATCAATTCCGCCATTTGGATTCGTTCCAACTTTTGCATTCAGAAATTCCACCAAATCTGCTGCGTCTTGTGCATTTCCACGTCCAAGGCTATACACATACACGATTTCTGAATCTACCTGATCTGCAAAATCTGCAATTTCTTTAATTCCAAAATTAGGCTCAATACCTCCTTGTCCATCATTATTATAGAAACCATGAATTTGTTTTTTTCTATCCTTTTTATCTCCCAATGTTGTCTTCCAGTTAAACAAATTAGAAATCGTTCCTCCCGGATAGCGTATAGAACCAAATCCTGCTTTTTCATACAACGCTGTGAAATCATCTTTCATCTTCATCTCTTTTGAATCAAATGTGCCATATCCATTGAATGCATAGCGATGATTAATTCCGAAAATAGAATCCGGTTCGATTGTTTGTATTGTTTTCTCGGTATCTATCGATAGTTTTACTGGAACTTCTGCTTCATACTCTGCAATTGCTTTTTCAAGAGCCGTATACGCTGCTTTCATTTCATCTAAAGTCGTAGCATCCTCTGCTTTTTTGAGTGCTTCTTTTAATTGTTTTGCTTTTTCATTATCTTCCGGAAGTTTCTGATTCTCTATAACCTCTTTTCCTTCTTTAACCAGTTTTTTCAATTCCTGATTGTACAACTCAGTAGCTTTATCTTCGTAGATTGCTTTCGCCTCATCTGCTGTCAATGCCTTTTCATACACATAAAATTCATCTACATCTCCGCGCATTGGGTGTGGATCTGTATTTCCGGCTGTCTTATGAGCTCCAAGACGAAGAGATAATTTTTTATTTACTTTTGAAGTTCCCATATTTTTTGTGCTGTCCAATTCTCCATTGATATAATAGGTTACTTCATTTTTTGCCTGGTCAAACACTACCGTAACATGCTGCCAGTCACCTTTTTGAACCGCCTTGTTACTAGCCACATTCTGTGCATTAATATAAGTATTATATTGTCCACTTGCCTGCAATGTAAGCAACGAACGTCCATCGTCTTCATGTTGAAGCAATACTGCTGACTTATCAGCTCCATCTCCTGTAATTTTTGTGTCGTAACGATACCACATAGAGAATGAAGTCGCATCCTTACCGGTATTGATATAATTTTCCAGTTTCAAATATTTGTCTGTTCCGCCTCCAAATCTTAAAACATTTCCGAATACCGGATTTTTGCTGTCGACAATACTAATACCATTTAATGTAGCTGTCGTCTTTTCACCCTGATCGCTTTGTAATGAATCAAAATTCCAATGATCTTTCATGTCGGTCTTCCAACTCGGCTCTTCTGCCGCCCGCACTGGATCGATAACAGATGCCAGCATCACGGCGGACATGATCGAGCATAACGCCATTTTTAATGTTTTCTTTTTCATTTTCCCCATCCTTTTTGTTTATTTTTACAATATGTATATTGACACTTTATCATTGTTTTGTTTTTTTTGCAACATTAATCGGTTTAATCTTTTCAATTCTTAGTTTAAAATACGATATTTTTCCGATACTAATTGATTGAACATTGTATCAACCTTTCTTTTCAGAACAAAAATGAGGTAAGATTCTTCATCTTACCCCACTACTTCTAGGCATTCGCCTCTTTATCATCTTTTCGTTTTCGCAAATAACGTCCAAACTTAATTCCGCCAAACGCAAATACACCGACAATCACCATCTTTATAATCGTTTGAACAAATGCTGCAAAAAATCCCATATACATACCTCCGCACACATATTCTTTTATCTTAGCTTATAGTACATCATATCATAGAATTTATGTATCGTAAAGGTAGCATTATTTTAATTCAATCTCTTCTAATTCTTTTGGCGGCAGCATCTTTGAAGAATGTGCCACAAAATCCTTCAATTCTTTCTGTGCTTTTTGAATCGGGATATTCGTTCCGGCTCCGGCAATACAACCTCCCGGGCATCCCATCCCCTCAATCAGGCATCCATTTTTCTTTCCAATCTTCGCAAGTGTCAGCATCTTCTTACATTCCGCAAGACCTTCCGCATGCTCAATCTTCACTTCCACATCCGGATAATATTCATTGACACATTTTTCGATGGCATTCGCAACACCGCCTGCCGCAGCATATCCACGCCCTGCACCGGTTGCGTCATGGAACGATGACTCAGCCTCATATTCTGTCAGATCGATCTCTCTGGCATCAAACATTGCCTGTAATTCTTCAAACGTAATGACAAAATCTACATCACTTCTCACAGTTCTTCTGGAAGCTTCCAGCTTTTTCGATGCACATGGTCCGATAAATACCACTTTTGCATTCGGATGCTCTAATTTGATTGTTCTTGCTGTTGCAACCATCGGTGTCAATTCCTGTGATACCTGATCTGCAAGATCCGGAAAATATTTTTTAGCAAGCATTGACCATGCCGGGCAACAAGAAGTCAGTAAAAACGGAAGTTCCCCGGTAACTACTTTTTCTACATAATGATGTGCCTCCGCAATCGCGCCGATATCTGCACCCAACGCCACCTCATACACTTCCGCGAATCCAAGTTCCTGCAGTGCAGCCTTGATATGTCTCGGTGTAATATTCGGTCCGAACTGTCCTACAAATGCAGGTGCGATCTCAGCTATAATCTCCCCACCTTCTTTCAACGCTCTTCCAAGCTGAAAGATCTGGGATTTGTCCGAAATTGCTCCAAACGGACAGCTTACCATACACATTCCGCAAGATACACATTTATCATTGTCAATATGAGCTCTTCCCATCTTATCCGAACCAATCGCATTCACCCCGCATGCTTTCGCACATGGACGCTCTTTTTTTGAAATTGCATCATATGGACAGACAGATTTGCATTTCCCACACTTAATACATTTTTCCTGATCAATGTAGGAACGTCCCTTTTTCATGGAAATAGCTCCCACCGGACAGACTTCGCGGCAAGGATGTGCCACACAGCCTTTACACATGTCACTCACTTCATATCCCTTTTCCTCGCATGCCGCACAGGCAGATGGGATAACCTGCATAAGCGGTGGCTCATAATATTTTTCTGAAATATTACTTTCTTCAATCCCAGCTGTCAGATGTACCGGCTTATCCTCCGGGCGAAGTGACATTCCCATCGCAAGGCGCATACGCTCCCTTACAATTGCACGCGAACGGTAAATACTCTCTCTGTATTTCTCCGTATCCTCATTAATCAGTTCATAAGGAACAGCCTCAATATCGTCGATCAGCGTCTCCGGAGTCGATTCAAATGCCAGCTTTGCTACCTTTGTGAACACTTGTCTTCTGATTCTTCTAATTGGTGTTTCCAATCCTCTCATGGCTTTTTCTCCTTTATCTCTGTAAAATGCATTCTCTATTTATCATAGAAACCTATCTGTGATTTGTCAATATTTTTTGTGCGTAATAGACGGATTGCATTGCATCTTTTCCATAGAAATCCGCTCCGATCATATCCGCATATTCCTGATTCAAAACAGCTCCGCCGACCATAACTTTACAATCCGGCGCTTTTTCTCTAAGCTGTCTGATCGTCTCTTCCATGCTTACGACAGTAGTCGTCATCAGAGCACTTAACCCTACAAGCTTCACCTCTTTTTCAAGCACCGTCTCAACAATACATTCTGGCGCCACATCTTTTCCCAGATCGATTACTTCAAAACTGTAATTTTCTAAAAGTACTTTCACAATATTCTTTCCGATATCGTGAATATCCCCTTTCACGGTTGCAAGAATGACTTTTTCTTTCTCTTTTTCCTCTCCGCCGTTCTTTTCAAGCTCCTCTTTTAAGACCGCAAAAGAACTTTTTGCCGCATCTGCACTCATCAGTAGCTGAGGAAGAAATACAGTTCCCTTTTCAAAACCTTTTCCGACCGTGTCAAGCGCCGGAATCAGATAGGTATTAATGATCTCAAGCGGTTCCTTTGTTTTTACAAGTGCAACCGTTGTCTGGTATGCATCTTCTTTCAATCCTTTTTCAATAGCTGTCTTCAGATCAATTTGCTGCCCTGCCGGCACTGTTGTTTTCGCCGGTTCCTGATTGCCGTAATGTGCAATATAGTTCTCGCAGTTTGTGTCATAATTCATCAGTGCACAGTAGGAATGATACGAGCGCATCATATCCTCTGAAGACGGATTGATAATCCCCGCCGTCAATCCATTTTGCATTGCCATAGTATAGAAATTCGCATTGATGACCGGACGACTTGGAAGTCCAAAAGAGATATTAGACACACCAAGAGCAGTCCGGACTCCATATGTATCCCGTACCATTTTCAACGCTTCCAATGTTGTCTTTGCTCCGTTTGGCTCTGAGCTGATTGTCATGGTAAGCACATCAATGACAATATCCTTTTTGTCAATACCATATTTTTTTGCTTCCTCGATAATCTTGCCTGCAACCTCAAGACGCCCTTTTGCTGTCTTTGGAATCCCATTTTCATCCAGCGTAAGTCCAATAACAACTCCACCATACTTTTGAATCAACGGGAAAACTGCATTCATGGATTCCTGTTTTCCGCTGACTGAATTTACCATTGGCTTTCCATTGTAAATACGCATCGCCTGCTCCATTGCCTCTGTGTCGACTGTGTCAATCTGAAGAGGGAGACTTGTCACACTTTGAAGTTCTCTGACCACCTCTTTCATCATTACAACCTCATCGATATCCGGAAGTCCCACATTCACATCTAAAATATGTGCCCCCTTATCCTGCTGTGTAATTCCTTCTTTTAAAATATAGTCCAGGTTATGTTCCTTTAAAGCCTGCTTAAACTTACTCTTTCCTGTCGGATTGATACGCTCTCCAATAATAACAGGCATATCTCCAAGTTCCACTGCTTTTCCATAGGAGGAGACAATCGTGTGATTCTTGAAGGTTGGCTTTGTCATCTCCAAGTCTTTACAAGCTGAAATCATCGCGCGGATATGCTTTGGAGTTGTACCACAGCATCCGCCGATCACACAGGCACCTGCTTTTACAATCTCCTGGAGCTGTTTGGCAAAAACATCCGGTGTGACATCATAGTAGGTCTGTCCGTCTCTTTGCTTTGGAAGTCCCGCATTCGGCTTTACAATGATTGGCAGTGAAGTATATTGCGCAATCTGCTGCAAAATAGGGAGCATCTGTTTTGGTCCCATTCCACAGTTAATCCCAAGTGCATCCACTCTGAGACCTTCCAAAAGCGCCACTACAGACGGCACATCTCCTCCTGTCAGAAGTTTTCCTTTGTCATCAAATATCATCGTTGCAAATACAGGGAGATTTGTGTTTTCTTTTGCTGCAAGGACTGCCGCTTTCACCTCGTAAGTATCACTCATTGTCTCGATATGAATCAAATCTGCCCCTGCTTTCTCCCCATACTGCACAACTTCTTTGAATGCTTCATAGGCGTCTTCAAAAGACAGGTCTCCCAAAGGTTTTAACAATTTTCCAGTCGGTCCGATATCCAAAGCAACATAATAGTCTCGCCCATCTCTGATCCCCGCCTTTGCTCCAAATCTGACATTTTCAACTGCCGCATCAATGATAGCCTTTAAGGAACAATTTTCGTCATGAAACTTCAATGCGTTCGCTCCAAATGTGTTCGTAAGCACAATATCACTTCCAGCCTCAAAATATGACTGATGAATTTTTCGTATCGTTTCTTTTCGCTCTATATTCCAGGTCTCAGGGAGTTCGCCAGGCTGAAGTCCTTCTGCCTGCAACAGCGTCCCCATCCCTCCGTCAAAAAATAAGAGCTCTTTTCCTAATCTTTCCAGTAACATATTAACTCCTTCTGTATATACAATCTAATTTCTGACATTCTTCGCAGCCTTTGATATGGCATGGCTCCTGTGTGCTGCTGATCCCAATCACAGCCGTCACAGACTTTGTCGGGGTAAGCATATAACTCTCTGTCATCGTCAGTCCTATCGTCTTTGCAGCATCAAGCATGCGTAAGATATCATCCTGATGTAAAATGGAGTAATCTCCATACCCCGGACTGAATCTTGGGCGAAGATATAACTGCTCCTTGCGCAGACTTTCGGCAATTTCATTTTGTGCCTTATCACAATATTCCTCCAGCATCGCAGCTGCACACGCCTGCAGAACAACTGCCTTCGCCATATCCGTCAGACTGTATCGTTTCATAAGCACATCCACACCGGTCCCGAGTGTCGCTCCAAATACGACTGCCTGAGAACAGCCCTTCAAGTTCTTATATAGATTTTTACTTTTAATTTTCATTTTTCCTATGCTAAGCTCATTCGTATCCGGAAAAGTAGTTTCAAAAATGCGATAGGTGAATTTTGCATTTACGATGTGTTCCAATTCTTTGAAAGAATCTTCCACCAGCTGTAATGTTCGTTCATCTATCGCATGTCTTCCATATCCAAGATACCGAACGGCTTCTCTCGTTCGTATATCCATAATACCCTCTAATTTCGTTTATTTGATAATCTCTGATAAGTTTGTCATGATTGCAGCTGCAATTTCCGGCTTATTCATAGAATAAATATGAATATTCTGAATACCATTTGCAATCAGATCGATAATCTGATCTGTCGCATAGGCAATTCCCGCCTGCTGCATCGCTTTTGGATCATCTCCGAACCGGTCTACTATGGCACGAAATCTTTCAGGAAGGATTGTTCCCGAAAGTTCACAGATACGAGCGATCTGCTTTCCATTCGTGACAGGCATAATTCCTGGAAGAACAGGAACTGTGATTCCTTTCTCTCGAATCCGGTACAGGAAATTGTATAAAATCGAATTGTCAAAAAACATCTGTGTCGTCAGAAAATCTACGCCGACATCCACTTTTTCTTTCAAGTGCGCAATATCCTCTGATTTGTGCTCGCTCTCCACATGTCCTTCCGGATAACATGCTGCCCCGATACAAAAATCTCCCTGTGATTTGATATCTGCAATCAGCTCACTTGCATATTTATAGTGGTTGGGAATCGGAAAAGCTCCATCTTTTGGGATATCTCCGCGAAGTGCCAGTATATTTTGAATTCCCTGTTCCTTTAACTGCTCAATGACTTGTCTTACTTCTTCTTTTGTGGAAGAAGCGCAAGTCAGATGCGCAAGACTTGCCACCCCAAGATCATTCTGGATATGAGATGCAATCTTGACTGTATTCTTGCTTGTCCCGCCGCCGGCTCCATAAGTCACACTGATAAAGGAAGGCTTTAAAGCCGCAATCTCTTCTGTTGCTTCCAATACTTTTCCGTATCCGGCATCTGTTTTTGGGGGAAATACTTCAAACGAAATATTCACTCTGTTTTCTGATAATCTGTCTTTAATTTTCATGTCCAATCTCCTCCGGTCTCTTCTTTTGTCTATAAAGTGTTGTATAAATCCTCATATTGTTTTGCAGAATTTTTCCATGAGAAATCTTTCTGCATCGCCCGCTCTGCAATCTTATTCCAGTCGCGTTTTTTATCGTAATAAATCTGCTCTGCATACCGCACAGTATGCATCATCTCATGCGCATTATAATTGCAGAAACTGAATCCTGTTCCCGTCTTTTCATATTCATTATAAGCTTCAACTGTATCCTTTAATCCTCCGGTCTCTCTCACGATCGGAACTGTTCCATATCGAAGGCTCATCAGCTGACTAAGTCCACAAGGCTCAAATAAGGACGGCATTAAAAATGCATCACAGGCAGCGTAAATCATATGAGACATTGGTTCAGAATAATAAATCTGAGCCGATACTTTTCCCGGATATTTCCATGCGAAATGCCGGAACATGTTCTCATATCTCTCCTCACCGGTTCCAAGTACAACGATCTGAATCTCGTCCTGACACAATTCGTCTAACACATATGCGATCAGGTCAAATCCTTTCTGGTCAGTCAATCTGGAGACAATACCGATCATCATCTTCTTTGCATCAACTTCCAGCCCAAGCTGCTCTTGAAGTGCAAGTTTATTTTTCACCTTTTCTTTTCTAAAGTTCTCTACTGTATAATTTCTTGCAATATGGATATCCGTGCCAGGATTATATTCTTCATAGTCAATACCATTGACAATTCCGGACAGACTGTTACTTCTTGCATTCATAAGTCCGTCCAGTTTTTCTCCGTAAAATGGTGTCTTAATCTCTTCGGCATAAGAATTGCTCACTGTCGTCACGCGGTCTGCATATACAATACCTCCCTTCAACAGATTTGCATCTTTATATGCCTCCATCTTGTCCGGCACAAAATAATAATCCGGAAGCCCTGTAATCTCTTTTACTTTATCGGTTCCCCACACGCCTTGGAATTTCAGATTATGTATCGTCATAACAGTCTTAATCCCCCGATAAAATTCTCCACCATAACGGAAATTGTCAAGATATACCGGAATCAACCCAGTCTGCCAGTCATGGCAGTGAATGATATCTGGTCTGAAATCTATCAACGGTAAGATGCTGAGCACTGCCTTTGAGAAGAACGCAAATTTTTCAATGTCCCAAAGCATATCACCATAAGGCTTGAACCCCGCAAAATATTCCTCATTATCTACAAAATAGAATGTCACTCCGTCCAATTCAAGCTCCAGAACACCTACATAACGGCTCTGCCAGTAAAAATCCATGTAAAAATGTGTCTTGTACTGCAACTGATTCTTCCATTCTTCTTTTATACACATGTATTTTGGCAGTATTACTCTGACATCATACTGTTCTTTGTCAAAATTTTTGGGCAAGGATCCGACAACATCGGCTAACCCACCGGTTTTAATAAACGGCACTGATTCTGAAGCGGCAAATAATATTTTTTTCATGACCTTCCCTCCACTCATTTTTATAGCACTTTCTTTCTATTATACCGAGTGCAGCCCAAAGGGTCAATAAAAACTCCTGTATATTTATGCGTGCTTTTTTTCTAATCGGATTGTATCGGATACCAAAGCGATAAATTCTGAGTTCGTCGGCTTTCCTTTTCCATTGCTGACAGTATATCCAAACAAGTCATCTAAAATATCTAGTTTTCCTCTGCTCCAAGCCACCTCAATCGCATGTCGAATTGCACGTTCTACTCTGCTTGATGTTGTACGATATTTCTTCGCCACTGTCGGATACAGTATTTTCGTGATCGCGTTCAGTACATCCATATCTTCCACAGCCATCATAATCGCATCACGCAAATAGTGATATCCTTTGATATGTGCCGGTATTCCGATTTCATGAATCATATTTGTCACACGACTCTCCAAACTTTCTTCGTCAATCTCTCTTCTGCATTCGGAAATATTTCCCACGGGCGTCTTTTCATATTGTATTTCTCTGTGTGTATGTTTGATTCTGTTTAATACCATTTCATTGTTAAACGGTTTCATGATGTAGTAGCTTGCCCCTCTTTTAAAGGCGTCTTCTGTAATTCGTTCCTGTCCAATTGCTGTTATGATAATAAAATCTGGCATTTTTTTTAAGTTTCTATCCTCCTGTACAAGTTCCATGACACTTAAACCGTCCATTTTCGGCATGATCAGATCTAATAATACGACATCCGGCTCCTTATTTTTTATGATATGATACATATCTTCTCCATTATCAGCCTTTCCGACAAGTGTCAATTCCTCGTCATTATTTACAATTTCCTCCAAAATGTTCAAAATCCGCTCATTATCATCAGCAATTGCCACGTTTAACCGTCCCACTTTATTGTCCTCCTACACTCTTAATCTCTGTTTTCAATCACAAATCCTATTATATCTTCCGTCATTTTGGCGTGCAAGCGAATGTCGTCGTAATATTTCGACATTTCTCTTTCTATTCTATATTTTTCAACATATTCTCTATAAATATTCCGTATCCTTTTGTCGCATCTTGTACAAACACGTGAGTTACTGCTCCGACAAGTTTTCCGTTCTGTATGATTGGGCTGCCACTCATTCCCTGAACAATTCCCCCAGTCAGATCCAACAATTCAGGGTCTGTGACTTCCAGCACAATTCCCTTGTTCACTTCCTTACAAAATAAGTCTACTTTTGTAATTTTTATCTGATAATCTCTCACAGTTCCATCCACCGCACAGCGAATAAAGGCATCCCCTGTCTGTATCTCTTCTTTCTTTCCAATTGTCATCGGTGTCTGTTCGGCAAACAGAGCGTCAATCTTATCTACGGTTCCATAAATTCCCGCCTCTGTGTTTTTTGCAATTTTCCCTAATATATTATAGCGGTTATAGACGATAATCCCTTCCATGCCGCCCGGATTTCCACTTTCTCCCTTTTGAATATCTTTTATACTCGTCTCGTATAATGTGCCATCCGTAATATCGAGCAGCTCATTTGTATCCACATCATGAATTCCGTGTCCCAATGCTCCAAATTCGCTGTTCCCAGTCAAAAATGTGATGGTGCCAAGTCCCTGCGCGTTATCTCTTACCCAAATTCCGAGCTTATATTCTTTTTCAGTCACTTTTACCGGTTTCATCTTTACCTCAATTACTTCCTCTTTTCTTCGCACTTTCAGTATCACTTCCTCAGATGTAAGATTCTTTATTTCCTCCAGCAATTCTTTTTTATTTGCAACCGGCTTTTCATTGATACCAACAATGTAATCCCCTGCCTTTACCAGATGTTTGGCCGGTTCATAATTCAATCCGTCAAGCCCTTCAAGCGCTTCTGTTCCAAGAACCATTACACCATCTGTCTCCATATAAATGCCAATGGGCATTCCACCCGGTATCAACAGATCACCGGATGCCGCTTTTGCGCTGACTTCTTCCTTAGAATACATCTGTTTTGCATTCCGTATACTAAATCCGCCTCCCACAAACAGGCCAAACAACAATACCATTATTAAAAATCTTCTATACCAGCGTTTTTTCATATCACATGTCCTCCTGCTAAAAAAACAGATGCAAAATGCATCTGTTTTAGTATGTGATATTCTCTTTTTTTCACTCTGGCATTATTTTGTACGTTCTGCCAATTCTTTCATCTCAGCTGCACTTTGCATAACAGTATCTGTAATCTTTGCACCTCCAAGAATTCTGGCAAGCTCTTCAATTTCCTGTTCTTTACTTAATCGGAAAATTTTACTTTTTGTGACACCATCCTCCACCTGCTTTTCAATCGCGTAATGTGCATCCGCCATCGCTGCAATCTGCGCAAGATGGGTAATGCAGATCACCTGATGATTTCGTCCGATAAAAGACATCTTTTCAGAAACCTTCTGAGCGGTTCTTCCGCTGATTCCCACATCAATCTCATCAAAGATCAATGTCTCTATCTGGTCTTTCTCAGCCATCACACTTTTAATTGCGAGCATGATTCTTGACAGCTCTCCTCCCGATGCAACATCGCCGAGCGCTCTCACCGGTTCTCCGGGATTCATGGAAATCATAAATTCAACTTCATCTGTCCCCTGAACTGTATAAGTCCCAAGCTCACGAAACACAATTTCAAACTGCGTATCTAAAAAATTCAGATCTCGAAGCCCTTTTCGAATCGCTTCTGCAAGCTTTACGGCTTCTTCTTTCCGCAGTAAAGACAACTGGTTAGAATAGTGTTTTACTTCTGCTTCGGTCTCTTCCACTTTTTTTTGTAACTGCGCCAGATACGCATCATAATCCTGCAGTTTTAATAGCCTTTCCTCTTTTTTATCACAATATTCTAAAATCTCTTCAATAGAATTTCCATATTTTGCCTTCAAACGATTGATCTCATTCAATCGTGTCTCCACTTCAAAAAACGTCTCTTCCGAAAAATCAAAGGACATTTTGTAGTCTGACAATTCTCGGTTAAAATCATTCAAAAGACTATCTATCTCCGCAAGCTGCTGAAACATATCCTGTGCCTGCTCATCGCAGCCTGCCGCCTCCTGCATACAACGAAGCGCCCTGCTGATTGCCTCGCTTGCCGTCTCTGAGTTCGTTCCACCGGTGTACTCATATGCCTCTTCCAAATTTCCCACGATTTTCTTTCCATTCGTCATCCGGCGATATGTTTCCTCCAGTGTCTCATCCTCCTGTCTTGAAAGCTTCGCCTGTCTGATCTCCTGAATTTCAAACTCTAAGAACCCGATCTCCTTATTGCGTTCCTTTTCATCTGTCAACGCCTCTTCAAGCTCTTCTTTCTGCTCTTTGTAAATCAAATAAGCCTTTGCAAGCTTTTCTTTCACCTGCTTAATGTTCTCTTTTGCAAATGCATCTAAAATTGTCAGATGATTTTTTTTATAGAGCAGGGACTGGTGCTCATGCTGTCCATGAATATCGATTAAAATCGACGCTGCTTCTTTTAAAAGCGCAATCGGAACCGTCTCGCCATTGATCTTACTGATACTTCTCTTACTCATAAGTTTTCTGCTAAGAACAACGACTCCATCTTCCGGGAAAATATCTTTTCTTTTCAGCGCCTCCGCCTGTGTCTTATTTTCCACAAAAAATGTTAGTTCCACATATCCATATTCTGCACTCTTTCGTATGATATCAGCGGAATATTTTCCTCCCAATGCAAGATTGACAGAACCAAGAATAATTGATTTCCCGGCGCCTGTCTCCCCTGTCAAAATATTCAGCCCCTTTGTAAATTCCACTTCAATCTCATCAATCAATGCAAGATTTTTCACATACAAATTATGTAACATATTCTTTCTCCCAGACTCTCTTTTGACACATCTTGTCTTACATTACAATTTTTCTGATTTTGTCCATCACGTTCACTGTATCATCTGTCGTCCGTATTGCACACATAATCGTGTCATCTCCTGCAATACAACCGACCACTTCATTCCAATTCATCGCGTCAATTGCCGCCGCCACTGCCATTGCCATGCCGGAAACAGTTTTGATCACCAGTATATTTTGAGCCATGTCCATGGAAACATATCCGTCCTTTAAAACCCTCATATATTTCTCGCTCATCGCCGTTTCAGGTGTCTTCAAAATCGTATATTTCTGTCTTCCGCCCTCAGTTGGAACCTTTGTCAGCTTCAGGTCTCTGATATCTCTGGAAACTGTTGCCTGTGTCACCTGAAATCCTTCCTGATTCAAGCGCTCTGCCAGCTCCTCCTGTGTCTCTATATTATGCTTATTGATGAGCTCAACTACTTTTGCATGTCTTTTTCCCTTCATTTTTTCAGCTTCCTTTCATCTTTTTCCTCAACGTCTCTAAAAAGCTTATTTTGCTCAGCTTAAAAAGTTTCGTGGTATCTTCCGCCCTTCTTATGACAATCTGATCCCCTGTATATATTTCAATTGTCTGTTCTCCATCAAACGAAACTGCTGCAATCTCTGTCCGGTTATCTCTTCCTTTTCCAATCTCCACAACAATCTCATCCTCAGCCGACAGCACAATACTTCTTGTATTTAAGGCGTGAGAGCAGATTGGTGTCACAACAATCATAGATGCGGTAGGCTCTACAATCGGACCACCGGCAGACAAATTATATCCGGTCGAGCCGGTTGGGGTAGAAATAATCACTCCATCCGCCTGATATGAATTCAAAAGTTCTCCATTCACGTAAATATTAAAATGAATGATCCGAAGAGCTCCTGCTCTTCCCACAACAATATCATTGAGCGCTACATCTTCCTGACCTTTATTCAGAACTCCTTTGAGCATCATTCTTGCCTCAATCTCCGGAGTCTCTTCAAAAAGCTGCTCCAGTGCCTGCTCAATATTTTGCACTTCCACTTCCGTCAAATACCCAAGCGTTCCCAAATTAATCCCAAGAAGCGGTGCTTTGCAGGTACGCAATTCTCTTGCAGCACGAATTAAAGTTCCATCGCCGCCAAGTACCAGGACGCATTCCGTATCCTTTGGCACACTCTTACCATCTGACGCTACAATACACTGTCTGCCATGCTGTTCGATATATCGTTGAATCCGATGTGTTGTCACAAGCTCCCTGTCTTTGCTTTGGTTTGTAATGATATAAAACTTATCCATCTTCTATCCTCTATTTTTATTTTGCCAATGTGGAAAAGGCATTCTCCACAATCTGCTTCCAGTCAATCTCCACGTGTTCGATTGTATCTGTCTGTTCTGTTTTCTGCAAATGCACAAGATATTCGATATTTCCTTCCGGACCTTTGATTGGAGAAAAGTCAAGATTTAGCACTGAAAATCCGATAGACAGTGCATAGGACAGCACCATCTCAATCACTTCATAGTGCGTACTTTTTTCACGTACTACACCCTTCTTTCCTACCTTTTCTCTTCCAGCCTCAAACTGCGGCTTGATCAGTGCCACGATCTGACCATCCTCTTTCAGATAATTCCGAATCGGAAGCAATACCTTTGTAAGTGAAATAAAGGAGACATCAATCGAAGAAAAATCAATTTCTTCTCCCAGATCCTCCGGTGTCACATAACGGATATTTGTCTTCTCCATGCAGATAACACGATCATCCTGTCTTAATTTCCACGCAAGCTGTCCTTTTCCGACATCAATGGCAAACACTTTTCTTGCCCCGTTTTGCAGCATACAGTCTGTAAAACCACCAGTCGAAGCGCCCACGTCCGTGCAGACTTTCCCTTCCAGACAGACGTCAAAATTGGCAACTGCCTTTTCAAGCTTCAAGCCTCCACGGCTGACATACGGAAGCGTATGCCCTTTAATCTCAATCTGCACTTCATCCGAAAATGTTGTCCCTGCTTTATCCTCTCTTTGTCCTTCCACAAACACATTACCGGACATAATGATCGCCTTTGCCTTTTCTCTGGACTCTGCTAAATTCCTTTTTACCAGTAATACATCTAATCGTTCTTTCATATACTCTCCTAAATCATCTTCATTTCAATGCGTCATATGTTGCAACAATTTTCTCAACAATCGAATCCGCATCCAGATGCACTTCTTTTCTCAACAACTCCACATTACCATGTTCCACATATTCATCCTGAATACCATTTTGCAATACGCAGACATCCATTCTTTCTCTTGCAGCATAATTGGCAATTTTCTCGCCATATCCGCCATCTAAAAGGCCTTCCTCAATCGACACAAAAAGTCTGTGTGCTCTGCTCATCTGTTTCAGGATATCCTGATCAAATGGTTTGACAAAGCGCACATTGATCAGACTGCAATGATATCCTCTTTCTCTTAGCTGCGCACACACTGCCTCCGCAGTCTCCATCATATGCCCAACAGCAAAAACTGCGATGTCCTGTTCCTCATAAATAACTTCACTTTTCCCATATACGATCGGCTCCCGGAATTCCTGCAGTCCGTCATACGCCGCTCCCCTTGGATATCTGATGGCGATCGGTCCGTGAAATTCGATTGCAAACCGGATCATATCCGCAAACTCCCATTTATTTTTCGGGGACATCACTGTCATATTCGGGATTCCGCTTAAATATGCAAGATCAAACAGTCCCTGATGTGTCTCCCCGTCATTTCCGACAAGTCCCGCCCGATCTACCGCAAAGACGACCGGCAAATTTTGCAGACAGACATCATGTATCATTTGATCATACCCTCTCTGTAAAAAGGAAGAATATACAGCAAATACAGGTTTTAGCCCTGCTGCTGCAAGTCCTGCTGCAAAAGTAACCGCATGCTCTTCTGCAATTCCGACATCAAAAAATCTGTCCGGATATTTCTTTGCAAACGGTGTCAGACCCGTCCCGTCTTTCATTGCTGCAGTGATTGCAACAAGCTTTGGCTCCTCTTTTCCCATCCTGTACATCACCTTTGCAAAAACATCGGTATATGTGTCTTTGTCACCAGAAGATTTCTGCTGTCCAGTGGCAATATCAAACGGACCTGTCCCATGAAATTTGGAAGGCATCTTTTCCGCCGGAAGATATCCTTTTCCTTTTTCTGTCAAGACATGGACAAGCACAGCATGGTCAATCTTCTTTGCTTCCTGAAAAATTTTATATAATTTTTTGATATCATGACCGTCGACAGGACCCAGATAAGTGATTCCCATATCTTCAAACAACATCCCAGGTACAAGCAATTGCTTGATACTGTTTTTTGTCTTTCGAATATGTGACACGATCTGATCTCCAACACACGGCACTTTCTGTAATGTCTTTTCTACATTTTTCTTCAAATCTGTATAGGCATGTGCTGTGCGGATTCCATCCAGATAGTTCGACATTCCTCCGACATTTTCAGAAATCGACATCCGATTATCGTTTAATACAATAATAAAATTGCTCTTCAGATGAGAGGCGTTATTCAACGCTTCATAAGCCATACCTCCGGTCAGAGAACCGTCTCCGATCACTGAGATGACCTGATAATCTTCTTTCAGTATCTCTCTTGCCTCCACATATCCCAGTCCTGCCGAGATTGAAGTAGAACTGTGTCCCGTATCAAATGCATCACATGCACTTTCTTTTCGTTTCGGGAAACCGCTCATCCCCCCGTACTTACGCAGATCATCAAATCCTGCTTTTCTTCCTGTTAAAATCTTATGTGTATATGCCTGATGTCCCACATCCCATATAATTTTATCTTTCGGAAGTGAAAACGCCAAATGCATCGCCATCGTCAGTTCCACTACACCTAGATTGGAAGCCAGATGTCCTCCCGTTTTACTGATCTTTTCAACCAAAAACTGACGAATCTCTTCTGCCAGCGTATCTAATTCACTTTCCTTTAGTTTTTTAATATCATCTTCTTTTTGAATTCGCTCCAATACCATAAGAGCACCCCTTTTATTTTTCTCTGTAAATTAATTCTTTTAAAAGCATCTCCAAAAACTGATTTTCCCCTGAAATGCTGTGTAATAAATGAATCGCTTCCATGGAAAGGCTCTCCACAGCCTCCTTTGCGTTTTCAATTCCAAGCAACGTCACATATGTCGTCTTTTCATTCTTTTCATCGCTGTGAATTGGCTTTCCAAGCACTTCCACCGTGCTTGTCACATCCAAAATATCATCCTGTATCTGAAAAGCGACTCCCACATATTTTGCAATCTGTTCTATCTTTTGCACTTCTGTCTCAGAAGCGCCGGCAAGCACCGCTCCGATCATCATAGCACACTCGATCAGAGCACTTGTCTTCAGCTCATAAATAAAATCCAACACTTCTTTGGAAACAGCTTGTCCTGCACTCTTGACATCGACTACCTGTCCCCCGATCATGCCGTAAATTCCAGCTTTCTCAGAAAGGATTCTCATCGCCTGACCAATCTCTATGCTCTTTTGCGGACACATTGCAAACGCCTTTACAGCCGTCTCAAAGGCAAAATTAAGAAGTGCATCTCCCGCCAGAATCCCCATTGCCTCACCGTACACAACATGTGTAGTCTTTCTCCCTCTGCGGTAGTCATCATTGTCCATCGCCGGAAGATCATCATGTACAAGTGAATACGTGTGAATCATCTCAATCGCTGCCATAAACGGCTCAATAAGTTCCTCATCACCGCCAAACAATACATATGTCTCTCTCATCAGCATCGGCCGGAGACGTTTTCCACCGGCTAGAAGACTATACTCCATCGCCTCCATGATCTCTTTTTGGAGACCTTCTTTGACCGGCAGATATTTTTTTAAAATCTGTTCTATCGCTGTTATTTTTCCGATTCTTTCTTCCTTAAAATTCATGCTCTTCACCATCTTTATCCAATATCATTACTTTTTTCTCAATCGTCTCAATCTTATCATTACATATCTTCAGCAATTCCATTCCTTCATGATACAATTGAAAAGAATCCTCAAGCGAAACAGCTTCTCCCTCTAATTTTTTTACTACTTCATCTAACTGTTCAAATACGTCCTCCAGAGTCTGATCTTTTTTATTTTCTGCTTCCACAATGTTCCTCCTTATGCGTATCTTCTACTCTTGCTTTGATCACACCGTCTGTCACATATACATTCAGTGTCTCTCCATTTGCCGTATCTGCGATTGTCTTCACCACTTTGCCATTTTCCGTTGATACATAAGCAAATCCCTGATTCAGCTTTGCCAGCGGCGAAAGTCCTTTCATACGTTCGATATAAAAACCAAATCGGCGTTTTTTATCGTCAATCTTTCTTTCCATTGTCTGTCTGAGCCGCTCTTCCAATTCCACCGTTCTTTGCTGTTTGTCCCGCAGTTTATTTTGCGGATGCAGATACTTTAATTTCAATGCATACTGCCCGGTTTTTATCTTTTCCCATTCTGCTTTCTGATGTATTGCTTTACGTATCTTTATTCGATATTCTTCAACTCCGTTTAAAAATGTCTCATATTCAAACACCGCAAGTTCAGCCGCCGCAGAAGGCGTTGGCGCCCGCAAATCTGCCACATAATCTGCGATAGTTGTGTCCGTCTCATGCCCCACCGCTGAAATAACCGGAATCCGGCATTCAAAAATAGCTCTCGCAACAATTTCTTCATTAAACGCCCAAAGATCTTCTATAGAACCGCCGCCGCGCCCTACAATGATCAAATCTACTCCTTTTTTTTCAAGCGCCGCAATTCCTTCTACAATACTTGCAGCCGCCCCTTCTCCCTGAACCAATGCAGGGTATAAGAGTAACTGCACATACGGGTTTCTTCTGCCTGCAACATTGATAATATCCCGAATCGCCGCGCCTGTAGGCGCCGTCACAACGCCGATTGTTCTTGCAAACTTCGGAATCGGCTGCTTGTACTCCTCGGCAAACATTCCCATCTCGCCCAGTTCCTGTTTCAATGCCTCGAATCTCTCATAAAGTGCTCCGGCTCCATCTAGAATAATCTCTTTTGCATAGAGCTGATATTTCCCATCCCTCTCGTATGTGGTTATATTGCCAAGCACAATTACCTGCTGTCCTTCCCGCATCCGAAACGGCAAACCGCCTCTCTGTCCTGCAAACATAATACATGCGATCATCCCGGACTCATCTTTCAGTGAAAAGTAAATATGCCCGGACGTATGATATTTACAATTTGACACTTCCCCTTTCACATAAATCCGGTTCAGCATAAAATCCTGTGTAAACATATTCTTGATATAGGCATTGACCTGTCCAACAGAATACACATTGCGCATCATATCACCTTATTCCGCCAGCTTTGCCAGCACACCATTGACAAACGAAGGACCTTCATCACTGCTGTATTTCTTCGCGAGTTCTACCGCCTCATTGATTGCCACACCGGTCGGAACTTCCTCATCCCATTTCATCTCATAAACCGCAAGTCTTAAAATTGTCAGATCTACCCGATTCATACGAGATGTCTTCCAGCCTGTTGTATACTCATTCAAAAGTCCATCAATCTCTTCTTTTTTGTCGACAACAGCTTTATATTTATTCAAAATATAAGTCTTATCCTGTTCGTCAGTCTCGCCAAGCAATTCAAAGTAGAGGTCTTCTTGTTCTTTCATCTCTTCTTCGCTGTTAAATTCTATACGGAATAACATTCTAAAAATATGTTCTCTAAGTTCTGATCTATTCATTTTTCTACCTCTTTATTCTTTGGATTTTCTATTTTTTTGCATTATTGATTATTATACTACATGTGATTCCCTCTTGGCAACCAAAAAGAGTGGAGCTAAAACTCCACTCTGATTCCCATTCTGTCTTCACAGATCTAGTTTTCCATGTCCACTCCAGCTACACGAATATTCACATCTGCAACTGTCAAACCTGTCATATTCTCAATCGAAGCTTTTACTTTCTCCTGTACCTTGGCAGAAACATCCATGATGCTGTAGCCATACTTCAAATTCAGCGCCAGCGCAACTGTCACTACACCTTCAAGCACATCTACTTTCACACCTTTGGATAAAGATTTCATTCCAAGCTTGCTGATCAGTTCTCTCGTTGCATTCCCTGCCATCGAAGCGACACCTTCCACTTCCATAGCTGCAAGCCCTGCAATGATTGCAACAACCTCATCTGCAATCTGTACTTCTCCAAGATTATCATCTGCCTTTATTGTATAACTATTTCTTTCGTCTTTTCCCATGATTCAAAACCTCCTAGTCTGGATTGCCGTCTCTTGCCAAGAGATGGAATTATCTCCTGTTATTATAACAAATTTATATCCGTTTGCAAATAGGGAAATTTGTAAACTATTTTCCGAACTCAGATAACTCCAGCCCTTCGTTGCGCTCCAGTGTCATACGTATGCTCCAGCTGTTCACAAACAATAAAAGCGGTCTGTCTTTTAAGTCCTTAATCTTCTTCATATCAGAAGTACCCACAATTTTATCTAAGTCAATTTCTTTATTCTCGATCCAGCGGATATGTTCATATGGCAGCGTATCCATTCGAATCTCCACATTGTATTCATTTTCCAAACGGTATTTTAACACATCAAATTGCAGGACACCTACCACACCTACTATAATTTCCTCCATACCGGTATTATATTCCTGAAAAATTTGGATTGCACCTTCCTGTGCGATCTGATTGATTCCCTTGATGAACTGCTTACGTTTCATCGTATCCACCTGGCGAACTCTGGCAAAGTGCTCCGGTGCAAAAGTCGGAATTCCTTCGTATGCAAATTTCTCAGGAGAATTGGTAAGCGTATCTCCAATTGAAAAAATTCCCGGGTCGAACACACCAATGATATCTCCACCGTATGCTTTTTCGATCATTTTTCTTTCACTTGCCATCATCTGCTGTGGCTGAGAAAGTCTCACTTTTTTCCCACCCTGAATATGAAACACATCCATTCCAGCTTCGAATTCTCCGGAACATATTCTCATAAACGCGATTCTGTCACGGTGAGCCTTATTCATATTTGCCTGAATCTTAAATACAAATGCGGAAAATTCCTTTTCTGTCATAGGATCAATAACTCCTTTATCCGAGATTCTCGGAAGGGGAGAGCTTGTCATCTGAAGAAAATGCTGAAGAAATGTCTCCACACCAAAGTTTGTAAGAGCCGATCCAAAAAATACCGGCGACAATTCTCCTTTGCTCACAAGTTCCATATCAAACTCCGCACTTGCACCATCTAACAGTTCCACTTCATCCGTAAGCTGAGCCAGCTGTTCTTCACTGATCATTGTCTCCACCGACGGGTCATCCAATGCGATCTTTTTTACTTCCCCGATAGAAGTTCCTTTTTGTGTATCGGAAAATAACTCTATCTCCCGGTGTTCCCTGTCATATACACCTCTAAATTCTTTTCCGGAACCAATCGGCCAATTGACTGGACATGTCGCAATTCCAAGTTCCTTTTCAATCTCGTCCAACAGATCAAACGTATCTCTTGCCTCACGATCCATTTTATTGATAAATGTAAAAATCGGAATATGACGCATCACACATACTTTGAACAATTTTCTCGTCTGCGCCTCCACACCTTTCGATGCATCAATAACCATGACGGCAGAATCTGCCGCCATCAATGTACGATAAGTATCTTCCGAGAAATCCTGATGTCCCGGCGTATCCAAAATATTGATGCAATATCCATCATAGTTGAATTGGAGCACGGAGGAAGTGACCGAGATACCTCTTTCTTTTTCAATCTCCATCCAGTCCGACACCGCATGCTTGGCAGTCGCTTTTCCTTTCACTGAACCTGCCTGATTGATTGCACCACCATATAATAAAAACTTTTCCGTCAACGTTGTCTTTCCTGCATCGGGATGCGATATGATCGCAAATGTTCTTCTTTTCTTTATCTCATCTGTAATTCCTGACATAATAATCTCCTGTTTTTTATTATTCTATACATACTTATTTAGTCTATCACAAGTAATATCTCTCTGCAAACAAAAATCTATTCATTCTCAGAATTTTTCTCTGTCTCTTTTTGCGCACTGTCTTTACTGTATATCGGTGTGATGACAATATTTTCCGGAGCGATTTCTGCTTTTCTTGTGATAATGTCCTCAATCTGGGCACGGTTAGCATCTGTCAGTTCCGCACTGTTTACTACCACGTCAGCTGTCTCCGCCGTCAGACTTACCACGGTATCTGAAAACCCTTTCGATGCAAGCATCGTCTCAACCGCAGCCTCTTTTTCCGCAAGTTCCGTCATCGCAATCATCTGGTTGATCGCATCTTGTTTCTGTTCATCTGACAAATTTGTGTTATCTATAATCTCAAGCAAAGTTTCTTTATTTTTTGCACGCACCTGCTCTCTTGTCACCTTCGCTTCCGCAACAACTCCTGTCACATCTCCATTGGTAAGCACTGCTTCTCCCGGCGTTCCTTCCACCGTTCCGTCTGCCACTTCCTGATCCTGACTTTCAATATCACCGGCAGTTTCTTGCGCTCCGTCTTCCGAAGTAATGTCAAGCAGCTCCTGATTTGCAAGTTCACCATTTGTCGCCTCTGCTTTTCCTGACTCGCCAAAAATGCGACCGGAATAGTTCAGGTATCCGGCAACCGCAATCATAATCGCGAGTGTTGTGATAATAATCTGGTTTTTCTTGAATAGACGTTTCAAAATGTAACTCCTCCTAATTTGTTTGATTTCGTTTCATTACTTTAATTTTATGCGTGTCTACATCAAATAATGCTTGGATTGCTTCTGTAATATTTTTTATGACTACTGCATTTCCACCCCCTTCTGCAATGACGACAACCCCTTCCACTTTTGGGTTGACTTCTTTTGTTACATACGGTGTCTGCTCACCTCCGGACGTGCTGTTGTACACTGTCGCCTCACTGTCCTGCGCTTCCTTTGTTTCGCGTTTTCCTCCCTGTTTGTCGCTCTCTGTTACAGTCTGACTGTTTGTCGCCTGATCCTTTTCAATAATTTTTTCCGATGAAGACTGAAACGTCACCATCACCTTTACGTTTCCCACCCCCTCTACTTCCCGCAACACCTCTTCTAGTTTCCTCTCCACCGCTTCTTCGTACTCATCTTCATAACTGTTTTCTGTTCCCGCCTCGACAGGCACATCTTTTGTCTTTGTCTTTTTTACCGGCATTGCAATGACAATCAGAAGAATCCCCACCAAAAGCGTGAGCATCAATTGATTTTTTTTTAGTTTCCATTCAAACTTAGTTTTCAATCTGAATCTCCTCCACCTCGATTTCATCTGTCTCTTCTTTTCCTACATCTTCAAGCGACATTCCCTCCAGATACTTGGTCGCCTCTTCGATTTCCCTGATCTTTTGCTGATATGAGGCATTATGATACAATTCCGAAAATGTCGTCTGCATTCCGATTGCCTTCATGATTGGTTCTGAAAGCATCACGATCAGAATCAATCCGGTAAAAAAACGAATATACTTTTTGTAGCTGTGATTCGGAATAATTTGAATGATGGCTGTAATCAAAATCAGATAAAACGCAATATTCTGCAGCCATTGATAAAAAAACGCAATCAATTTTTCCCTCCTAACCTGCCATAGTGGTCGCTGTCACTACTGCGATTGTCAATAAAAAAAGCACCCCCGTCGTAAATATAATACGAAGCAGCATCTGAGATCCATCTGCGATGCTGCTGATACAGCCTACTATTCTCTTATCCGAAACAGGTTGTATCATTGCGGCAATCAATTTATAGAGCAGGGTCACTACTGCCATCTGTATAATCGGAACCAGACAGATTCCAATACAGACCAATGCTCCTGCAACTCCGATTCCATTCTTAATCAATACTGCGGTCCCTAGCATCACCTCCGTCACCCCTCCGATTGCATCACCTACAACCGGTATCGCCTCCGCGCTTCTTCCCACCACACTTCTTTTCAGTGAGTCAATTGCCGGACTTAAAAGTCCCTGTATAATGTTTACCCCTGTCACTCCCGCAAGCAGTGTCTTTAACGTCCATGCGATCACCGTCTCGCAAAGCTCTGCAAATTTAGAAAGATAGTCTTCCTCCGACAAATTATTCATAACTTTTACCACAATGTAGACTTGTACAAATGGAATCAAAAAATTCAAAATAACAAGCTCAACCAGATAAATCAAGAGCAATACCAGGTTGTAAAACAAAATGGAAGTGCTGCTTCCTGCCGCAAAAGCGACCGCCAGAAAGTAGACAGGTCCAAGCACTTTCATAAACCCGATCAGGCGCTCCAGATTCTCACTTGCCGACACGATCAAAATACGAAACGAATTAAGCCCGATTGTGATCAAAAGCAGATATAATACGTAAAAGCTGATTTCTGATATCTGCTGATTCTGAAATACATTGGAAAAATTAGTAAATACTGCCGCCACAATCACAATCAGGAGAATGTGTACCATTCCCGCTTTGCTGCTCTTCCATTCGTAAAAAAATTGATCCGATATCATTTCACCAATCACTTGCAGCGAAGGTTCAGTCTGTCCACTTAACATCTTTTTTATCAAATCTTGGAAGTCTGTTTTCTTCTCCGGGAAAATATCATCCAGCAAATCTTCAATCTCTGAGAATTCAAATTCTTTCCAAATTGTTTCCTCCGCCTCTTTCTGAAGTTCAGCTTGCTCGTCCTTGTCTCGGATTTCTGTCGCATAGACCGTTCGCGGAGAAAAAAAGCAACCCAAAATCACTATAAAAATACAGAGTATTATTCCTTTCCCTCTCATGACAAAAATTCCTGTATCGTCTGAAGCAGGGCAAGTAAAACAGGAAGACTCATGACCAGAATGGTCAGTTTTCCAAAAATCTCAATCTGAGAAGCAATTGTCTGATATCCGGTATCCCGACAGATCCCCGAAGCAAATTCTGCGATATAAGTAACACCGAGCATCTTGATCAAGGTTGCAATATAAGAGGTATCCATGTTAATGTGCCCACTAATCTGCCTTATGGTATTAATAATCTCTTCCAATCGTCCGACAATGCTCAAAAAAATAAAAACACTGATTGCCACACTCATATAAATTCCATATTCTGTTTTTCCATTTTTGAATTGGACTGCAAGAAGCGCACCCATCACTCCAAGAACCCCGGCTTGTACAATACTCATTAAAAACACCCCTATAATGAAAACAGTCTCTTGATCGATTCAAATAGTTCATAAATATAAGGAACAATCCAAAACAGCACGAGTAAAAGTCCTGCAAAGCTTGTCAAAAATGCCTGTTCTTCTCTCCCACTATGTTTTAATACCTGACTCAGAACCGAGACTAATATTCCCACAGCAGCAATTTTAAAAATTAAATTTACACTCATCTTCGCCTCCACTTATATCAGAATAATTACAAGGAAAATTCCCCCCATCACACCAAGACAGTTACATAGTCGCTTTTTCATAACCAGTTCCTCTCTCGTCTTTTGAATTACGAACGAAAGCTGTTCCAAATACAAATCAATTGTCCCCAGCTGCATCTGCTCATCTAAATACCCCATCTGCATTCCGATTGCTTTCAGTTCTTCCTTATCCTTGTTTTTTAACTGCGACTTTATCAGACAACGGTCAATTGACTCTGTCCACAACTCAAAGAAGGTAGCTCCTGCTTTTTCTTCTATCTGCTCCGCCAAATAGAGCAGCCATTCGCCTTGCGCTCCTTCCATGCGCCTTCCAATGTGAGAAAACGCTTCCGAAAAAGGGGCTTTCGTATATTGGATTTCTCTTTTCAGCATCCAAAACAACTGCTTTAGCAGTTCCAGTTCTCTCAAATACTTTTGTAGCTCAAGTCCTTTTGTCACTCCGATTCCTCCACTTGCCAGAATGATCAAGATTGCTCCAATAATTTTTTGCACAAAGCCTCCTCCTTCTAAGCTCACGCTTCTCGATAAATTAAATCTCCGTTTTCATCATAGACCGCCTCAATCCCTCCAAGTCTGTATCGGTTGCTTAAGATGACATAGCGCTCAAATCTTTTTTCCCTGATCAATTTTTCAAAAATAGGTTTTTTGCAAATTTCTTCCATAGAATCCCCATGTGCTGTCGCCAACATTTTGCACCCACAGTGCATTGCATACTCAATCGCATGCACATCTTCCTTCGCACCGATTTCGTCTACAGCCACCACCTGTGGCGCCATTGAACGAATCAGCATGATCATACCATCCGCTTTCGGACACCTGTCTAAAATATCCGTCCTCATCCCAAGATTATTCTGTATGACTCCAAGATAACAGCCGCCAAGCTCCGAACGCTCATCTACCACTCCGACTGTACAGCCTTTAATCCAACGGTTTCCATCAGAAATCTGCCGTATCACATCTCTTAGCAGTGTTGTCTTACCACATCTTGGCGGTGATATAATCAATGTATGATACATCTGTTTATTATATGTAATATAGGGAAATATCTTGTTTGCACAGTCCAAAACCTCATGTGATACTCGAATATTAATCGAAGAAATATACTTCATGTTCTTTATTTTTCCCCCTTCCATAATTACCTGTCCCGCCATTCCCACTCTGTGTCCTCCTTCAATCGTGATAAATCCCTGTTTTAATTCATGCTCATACGCATAAAGTGAATAATTACTGATATGCTCTATCGTCTCTTTCATTTCCTGTTTCCCGAGCCTTTTTTTCTCGGAATACATCGTCGGTAAAATCAGTTCCTCATTTTGATACAGCACAGTCACAGGCTGTCCTATCCTCAAACGTATCTCCTGTAGTTCTGAAAAGTCCATTCTTTCCTGCTCAATAATCTTTTGTACCGATTCCGAAAGCACTCGTATAATCTGCTTTTTTTGATTCTTTTTTTTCATATCCTCCATTCATCTCACCTCTTTAGACAGTATATGAACAAGTTCCAAAATTAGTACAAAAAAAGAGCTTTCATCACTGAAAACTCTTTTTAACTTTTATTCTATTCTTCTACAACGTCTTTCATGCTGAAGCTGATTCTTCCCATCTTATCTTTTCCAAGACAAACCACTTTTACTTTGTCTCCCAGTGTGAGAACATCTTCCACATGTTTGATTCTTTCTTTAGAAATTTTAGAAATATGAACCATTCCTTCTTTTCCCGGTGCAAATTCGATAAATGCGCCAAACTCTTTGATGCTTACAACTTTTCCTTCAAATACCTGTCCAGCCTCAAAATCTGTCACAATCGTTGCAATCATCTTCATCGCCTCGTCCATCTTCTGTGCGTCAACACCACATACAGATACCGAACCTTCATCTGTGATATCAATCTTCACACCTGTCTGCTCAATAATTGCATTGATTGTCTTACCACGCTGTCCGACAACATCACCAATCTTTGCAGGATCAATCTGCATCTGACGGATCTTCGGTGCATACGGTCCAACTTCCGGTCTTGGCTGTTCAATTGTCTTTGCCATTACCTCATCTAAGATATAAGTTCTTGCCTGTTTTGTGCGAGCAATCGCCTCTTCAATAATCGGTCTTGTCAAACCATGAATCTTGATATCCATCTGAATTGCTGTGATACCTTTGTGTGTACCTGCAACCTTAAAGTCCATATCCCCAAAGAAATCTTCTAATCCCTGAATATCTGTAAGCACAAGATAATCATCGTCTGTATCACCTGTTACAAGACCTGCTGAGATACCCGCAACAGCTGATTTGATCGGTACACCTGCCGCCATCAGTGACATACTAGATGCGCAGATACTTGCCTGTGAAGTAGAACCATTTGACTCAAATGTCTCAGAAACAGTACGGATTGCATATGGAAATTCTTCTTCTGTCGGAAGTACCGGCACAAGTGCTCTTTCCGCAAGTGCTCCATGCCCGATCTCACGGCGTCCCGGTCCTCTTGATGGTTTTGTCTCTCCAACTGAGTATGACGGGAAGTTATAGTGGTGCATATATCTTTTTGAAGTCTCTGCCTCATCCAGCCCATCAATTCTCTGAGCCTCTGACAAAGGTGCCAGTGTTGTGATTGTACAAATCTGTGTCTGTCCACGTGTAAACATAGCAGAACCATGTACTCTCGGAATGATATCTGTCTCAGCAGCAAGCGGTCTGATCTGATCGATTGCTCTTCCGTCCGGACGTTTGTGATCTTTTAAGATCATCTTACGAACTGTTTTCTTCTGGTACTGATACAATGCTTCTCCCAAAATTTCAAGCCATTCTTCATTTTCTGCAAATGCTTCTTCTAATTTTTCTCTAATTACACGAAGATTCTCTTCTCTTACTTGTTTTTCATCAGTAAACACTGCAACTTCCATCTCTTCTGGAGTTACAATCTCTTTCATAGCCGCAAACAGCTCTTCCGGTACTGCACAGCTTGTATAAGCATGTTTTTCTTTCCCACATTCCGCAACGATCGTATCGATGAATTTAATCACTTCCTGATTCACTTCATGAGCTGCAAAAATAGCTTCGATCATCTTCGCTTCCGGAACCTCATTTGCTCCTGCCTCAATCATGATTACTTTGTCTCTTGTGGAAGCAACTGTAAGCTGCATATCTGATACTGCTCTCTGAGCGGCATTCGGATTAAATACAAACTCTCCGTCAATCATACCAACCTGTGTAGTGGAAGTCGGTCCGTCAAACGGAATATCCGAAATTGCTGTTGCGATTGCAGATCCTAACATCGCCGTCAGTTCCGGACTGCAATCTGGATCAACAGATAATACTAGGTTGTTCAACGTCACATCATTTCTGTAATCTTTCGGGAACAACGGTCTCATCGGCCTGTCGATGACACGCGAAGTAAGGATTGCATTCTCAGAGGCTTTTCCTTCTCTTTTGTTAAATCCTCCCGGAATCTTTCCTACCGCATATAATTTTTCCTCATATTCAACACTGAGTGGGAAGAAGTCAATTCCTTCTCTCGGTTTTTCTGAAGCTGTCGCTGTTGATAATACAACCGTCTCCCCATAGTGCATCAGTGCTGCACCATTTGCCTGAGCAGCAACTCTTCCCACATCTACACGAAGTGTTCTGCCAGCTAATTCCATCTCAAATTTTTTAAACATATTCTTCTCCTTTTTCTTTACACATTGAACGGGTTTTTCCGAAACTACTGAAAAATATACTTTTTTGTTTTGATAAATATCCTTTTCAGTGGTCTCGGCTAATCTACCCTGTCCGTAATCTGTAATATTGTATCATATAGACAGGGCAAATGTCAATCAGGGACAGGTGTTCTAAAAAACTCCTGTCCCTGTAATACGATCACTTATTCTACTCTACAACGGCAATACGCATCATATTGCTTATTCCCTCTTTTGCCATTCCTTCGCTTCTTGCCGGAATTCCTGCTGTCAATACAACGATGTCTCCCGGTTCCACAATTTGTTTTGCACTTACAAGATTAATAGCCTCTTCACAAATATCTTCTGTCGTCTCCAACTGAATTGATTTGATTGGATATACGCCTCTGTAAAGCTGCATTTTGCGAAGCGTCAGCGCACTTGGGCTCACTCCGATAATAGGTGCTTTCGGTCTGAATTTTGATACCACTCTGGCTGTTGCACCGGATACCGTCGGTGTGACGATACATTTTGCATTCAGGCTTGCTGCTGTTGCAACAGATGAGTAGCCGATCGCACTGGAAATTCCTTTTTTGCGATGTGCCTGTGCTTTTCCAAGAAGTGTCTCATAATCCAAATGCTCTTCTGTATTCTCGATAATGTGAACCATCATCTGAAGTGCTTCTAAAGGATATTTTCCCTGTGCAGTTTCACCTGAGAGCATCACCGCATCTGTTCCATCATATACCGCATTGGCAACATCTGTCACCTCAGCTCTTGTCGGTCTTGGATTTCTCATCATAGAATCCAACATCTGTGTCGCTGTAATAACCGGTTTATAGTTACTGTTACATTTTTGGATCAGCATCTTCTGAAGATATGGAACTTCTTCCGCCGGAATCTCCACTCCCAGGTCTCCACGTGCAACCATGATTCCGTCTGCACAGCGGATAATCTCATCAATATTTTTAATTCCTTCTGCATTCTCAATCTTGGCAATAACCGGAAGATGTGGTGCTCCACACTCTTTTAACAATGCTTTGATCTCAAGAACGCCTTCTGCCGAACGCACAAACGACGCCGCAATAAAGTCAACCCCTTGTTCCACACCAAAAATAATATCCTGACGGTCTTTTTCTGTCAGTGCAGGAAGTCTCACCGGTACATTCGGCACATTCACACCTTTTTTCTGTCCCAGTTCACCACCGTTAATTACACGGCAAATAATATCCGTATCCGTAATATTCTTTACTTCCAGCTCAATCAAGCCGTCATCAATCAAAATTTTCTTTCCGATTTCAACATCTTCTACAAGACCTTCATATGTGATGGAAACTCGATTTGCATCGCCTTCCACGTCTTTTGTAGTTAATGTGAATTTTTGTCCCTCTACAAGTGTCACTTTTTTATCATCTTTTATCACACCTGTACGAATCTCCGGTCCTTTTGTATCCAAAAGAATCGCAATTGGTTTTCCAGCTTCTTCACGAATTGCTTTGAGCATATCCATTCTGCTTTTCTGTTCTTCATGATCTCCATGTGAGAAATTGAAACGGGCAATGTCCATTCCATTTTCGACTAATTTTTTCATTAACTCTCTGTCGTTTGTGTTTGGTCCCATGGTACAAATAATTTTTGTCTTCTTCATCTCGTTCTCTCCTGCCTTTTTATTTCTATTTCACATGTTCATGCGTAAACAAATGGTCCTGACAATATTCGTAGTTCCCATTGCATTTTGAACAATAACGAAATTCCAAATTTTCATCATCAAGTTCCGTGCGTCCGCAGACTGCACATTTATGTTTTGCACCACCTTCATAGTGCTGCTCTCTTTTTGCCTCATATACTGCTTTTTTATAAGCCTTTTTCCTACGAACTTCCTTCGGCGAATACCGTTTCATATTTCTTGTCGAAACATAGAAAATCAGGAAATTCAAAATGGATACCACTGCAGCCAATGCATTTGCCTTATAGACAATTCCAAATACGCTTCCTCCATATGCCGGCAAAAATGCCTGCAGAATCGCATATCCAAAATAAGCCGCATCCAGCCACGCCAGATATTTCACCTTAATCGGAATCACCATAAACAACAGGAACTGTTCGTTCGGATACAGCGCAGCAAACGCAAAAAACAGTGACAAATTCAAGTAAAACGTCCCAAGTGGGAAGGATACTCCCGCTATCACATACACGAGAATCGCTGCCAATATGTGGAACAGTGCTCCCGTAAAGAAATACAGATTAAATCGAAAAGCTCCCCATGCGTATTCAAGCTGACGTCCGATCATATAATATAAATACAATGCAAACACCATAAACAACGCACTCGAATTTGGCGGCTGCATCAAAAATGTAACTAACCTCCAGATCTGCCCGTGAAACACCGCTTCTATGTTCAGTGACAAATACTGATAATAGAATTCCGGAGCAACCAAACTCAGTGCAAAGCCAACGGTATACAACGCAATCACATAAAACATCAGATTCTGAATTGCATATCGTCCAAACTTCCGTTCTAACTTGCTAATCCAATTCATAAAAATATAGCTCCTTTATTATTTTTTTTACTTTCTCAACAACTAGTAGTAATTGTATCCTCACTAATTCGTTTTGTCAATCGGGCTATTTATATTTACATAATTTTAACAATTTCTCAACCCTAAAAGCTTAAAATATTCCACATATTTTCAAATTGTGTTTTTCGACATCTTATCGTATAATGTAGGTTGTCAAAAAAACGAAATCCATTTTAATAAGAAACTATCTGTTTCTTATCCATAAAAAGGAGATAGATATGAGTAACAATAATTTATATACTTTAGGAATTGATATCGGTTCCACTACTGTAAAAATTGCGATTTTGAACGAGCAAAACGAGGTGCTCTTCTCTGACTATGAGCGTCATTTTGCAAATATTCAAGAGACTCTTTCCGATTTGCTCGGACGTGCAATTTACAAACTGGGAGCCATCCACGTATCGCCGGTCATTACCGGTTCCGGCGGACTGACACTTGCAAAACACTTAGAGACACCATTTGTTCAGGAAGTCATTGCAGTATCTACTGCACTTCAAGACTATGCTCCACAGACAGACGTCGCAATCGAACTTGGTGGAGAAGATGCAAAAATCATCTATTTCGAAGGCGGTAATGTAGAGCAGCGCATGAACGGGATTTGTGCCGGAGGTACCGGTTCTTTCATTGACCAGATGGCTTCTCTGTTACAGACAGACGCAACCGGTCTGAATGAATATGCAAAGAACTACAAAGCTCTCTACTCTATTGCTGCACGTTGTGGTGTATTTGCCAAATCTGATATTCAGCCATTGATCAACGAAGGGGCTACCAAAGAAGATTTGTCCGCCTCTATTTTTCAGGCTGTTGTGAATCAGACGATCAGTGGACTCGCCTGCGGGAAGCCAATCCGCGGGCATGTCGCTTTTTTAGGGGGACCTCTTCACTTCCTTTCTGAATTGCGGGAGGCGTTTATCCGAACATTGAAATTAGATGATGAGCATATTATTGCTCCGACACATTCTCATCTGTTTGCTGCAATTGGTTCTGCACTGAACTCCAAGCGAGATCTGAGTGTTTCTCTTCAGGAGTTGCAGGAGCGCCTTGCCGGACATATCCACATGGACTTTGAGGTTGAACGACTCACCCCACTATTTTCGAGCAGAGCAGACTATGATGAGTTTCAAAGCAGACACGCAAAACATCAAGTACCTGTTGCTGATCTCTCCTCTTATAAAGGAAAAGCATTCCTTGGAATTGATGCCGGTTCCACTACTACCAAGGCTGCTTTAGTCGGAGAAGACGGAACTTTACTCTACTCCTTCTATCACAGCAATGATGGAGATCCTCTTGGTACGACAATCACAGCAATCAAAGATATTTACCGTCAGCTTCCAAAAGGAGTCACGATTGCGCACTCCTGCTCTACCGGATATGGCGAAGCACTGATCAAGTCCGCTTTGCTTCTTGATGAAGGCGAAGTGGAAACGGTATCTCATTATTATGCCGCCTCTTTCTTTGAGCCGGATGTAGACTGTATCCTCGACATTGGCGGTCAGGATATGAAATGCATCAAAATTAAGAATCAGACCGTCGACAGCGTTCAACTAAACGAAGCCTGCTCTTCCGGCTGCGGTTCTTTCATTGAGACATTTGCAAAATCATTGAATTACAGCGTGGAAGACTTCGCTCATGAAGCATTGTTCGCCAACCATCCAATCGACCTTGGCACACGCTGTACCGTATTTATGAACTCAAAAGTAAAACAGGCGCAAAAAGAAGGGGCTTCCGTCGCTGATATTTCTGCCGGACTTGCCTACTCTGTTATCAAAAACGCACTGTTTAAAGTTATCAAAGTATCCGATGCTTCTGAACTTGGGAAGCGGATCGTCGTGCAGGGTGGTACATTCTATAATGATGCTGTTCTTCGAAGTTTCGAGACAATCGCCGACTGCCAGGCGGTGCGACCGGATATTGCCGGAATCATGGGGGCATTTGGCGCAGCTCTCATTGCGCGCGAACGTTTCAGCGAATGCAAAGGAACTACGATGCTTTCCATTGAAGAGATTGAGCATCTAGAGTACAGTACCAGCATGGCAAAATGTAAAGGCTGTACGAATAACTGTCGTCTGACGATCAATAAATTCAGCGGCGGACGCAAATTCATTACCGGTAACCGCTGTGAACGCGGTCTCGGAAAAGAAAAATCTGACAACGGTATGCCGAACTTGTTTGCATATAAAATGCAACGTTATTTCAATTATCAGCCGCTTGAGGAATCCGAGGCAGTCCGGGGAACTGTTGGCATTCCACGTGTGCTGAATATGTATGAGAACTATCCGTTCTGGTTTACATTTTTCAACACTTTGAAATTCCGCGTAGTACTTTCTCCGGCTTCCAATCGAAAAATTTACGAACTTGGCATTGAATCAATCCCAAGTGAATCCGAATGTTATCCGGCAAAACTTGCTCACGGACATGTAGAATGGCTCATTCAGCAGGGGATTCCTTTTATCTTCTATCCTTGTATTCCTTATGAACGACAGGAATTTGAAGATGCCAACAACCATTATAACTGTCCGATTGTTACTTCTTATGCCGAAAACATAAAAAACAACATGGATGAGATCACAAACGGAAAGGTTAATTTCAAGAATCCATTTATGTCGTTTAAAAGCGAAGACACCTTATCAACCCGCCTGATTGAAGAGCTTTCTGGAGAATTTTCAATTCCGGCTGATGAGATCCGACAGGCAGTTCACCTCGCTTGGACAGAGCTCGCCAAATGCCGCGAAGACATTCGCAAAAAAGGAGAAGAAACCATTGCATATTTGGATAAGACCGGTCAACGTGGTATCGTCCTGGCAGGGCGCCCATACCACATCGATCCGGAAGTACACCATGGAATTCCGGAACTGATCAATTCTTATGGAATCGCTGTACTGACAGAAGACTCTGTCTCTCACTTACATAAAGTAGAACGTCCGCTTATCGTAATGGATCAATGGATGTACCACTCACGATTGTACGCAGCCGCTAACTATGTAAAGACAAAAGATAATTTAGATCTGATTCAATTAAATTCTTTTGGTTGTGGTTTGGATGCAGTAACAACCGACGCAGTAGCAGATATTTTGACAAAATCCGGCAAAATCTACACTTCACTGAAAATCGACGAGGTGAATAACTTAGGTGCTGCCAGAATCCGTATCCGTTCTCTTCTTTCTGCCATCCGTGTCAGAGAAGAAAAACATACTTCACGCGAGGTTAAGCCATCCTCTATTGTGAAGGTTCCATTTACGAAAGAGATGCGAAAAAACTACACAATACTTTGCCCGCAGATGTCTCCGATTCACTTCGAGCTTGTAGAACCCGCATTCCGCTCTTGCGGCTACAATATTGAAGTGCTTGCAAATGATAATAAATCCGCGGTAAATGTGGGATTAAAATATGTAAACAACGATGCCTGCTACCCTTCCTTGATGGTAGTCGGTCAGATTATGGAGGCCATTCTTTCCGGAAAATATGACACAGATAAGATTGCCGTGATCATTTCCCAGACAGGCGGAGGATGTCGTGCTTCCAACTACATCGGATTTATACGACGTGCATTGGAAAAGGCTGGTTATGCACATATTCCGGTTATCTCCATCAATTTAAGCGGACTGGAAGAAAACCCCGGCTTTAAGATTACGCTTCCACTCGTTTTAAAAGGGATGTATGCGGTTGTATTTGGAGATATTTTCATGAGAGCGCTCTATCGTGTCCGCCCATACGAGGCGGTTCCTGGCTCTGCAAATGCTCTCCATGAAAAATGGAAGAAAAAATGTATTGCATTCGTACAGAAAAAGCATCCTGGCAGACGTGAATTCAACAAAATGTGCAAGGAGATCATTGAGGGCTTTGACAATCTTCCGATGTTAGATATCCAAAAGCCGCGTGTTGGAATCGTTGGTGAGATTCTTGTAAAATTCCTTCCTGCAGCAAACAACTATCTTGTAGAGCTGTTGGAACAAGAAGGTGCCGAAGCAGTCGTTCCTGATCTGCTGGATTTCTTCTTATACTGTTTCTACAATAGTAACTTCAAAGCAGAAAAACTGGGCATGAAAAAAGCAACTGCCTACAAGGCAAACTTGGGAATCAAAGCACTGGAATGGTTCCGCGCCCCTGCCGCAAAAGCATTTGCGCAAAGTAAGCACTTTGATCCGCCGGCGAAGATTACAGACCTTGCAGATATGGCAAAAGATATTGTTTCTCTCGGAAATCAGACCGGAGAAGGCTGGTTCTTAACCGGAGAGATGTTGGAACTCATTCATAACGGCACGACAAACATTGTCTGCACCCAGCCATTTGCCTGCCTTCCAAACCATGTTGTCGGAAAAGGCGTGATTAAAGAACTGAGACGGCGTTATCCGCTCGCAAACGTCGTTGCCATCGACTACGATCCTGGCGCAAGCGAAGTAAACCAGTTGAATCGTATCAAATTGATGCTGTCAACTGCAAATAAAAACTTAAGCAAAAACAACTAATAGGATTCCAAAGGAATTTCCTCTAATTCAAAAAAGACCTTGCCAAAGCTTCACGCTCCATGCAAGGTCTTTTATGTTCTCTATAATTATTTCACAAGAAGTGATGTTCCTGTCATTTCTTTTGGTTGTTCCATTCCCATTAATTCAATCAATGTCGGAGCAATATCTGCCAGACATCCGCCTTCTCTTAATTTGTATGCAGGATCTGCATTTACTAAGATAAACGGAACCGGATTTGTTGTATGAGCTGTAAATGGCTCTCCTGTCTCATAGTCCACCAATTGCTCTGCATTTCCGTGGTCTGCACAAATAAACATCTGTCCGTCTACTTCTTTGATTGCTTCAACAGCTCTTCCCACACATGAGTCCACTGCTTCAATTGCCTTAATTGCTGCATTTTCTACACCAGTGTGTCCTACCATATCCGGATTTGCAAAGTTGATAATGATCACATCATACTTCTCAGATTTGATTGCATCTACTAACTTGTCGCACACTTCAAATGCGCTCATCTCAGGCTGTAAGTCATATGTAGCAACCTTTGGAGATTTCACCAAAATACGGTCTTCTCCCTTATTTGGCTCCTCGACACCGCCGTTGAAGAAGAATGTAACATGCGCATATTTTTCTGTCTCAGCGATTCTTGCCTGTGTCATATTGTTTGCTGCAAGGAACTCACCAAATGTATTTGTAATCTCTGTCTTATGGAAAGCAACTAATTTATTTTCAATTGTCACATCGTACTCTGTAAAGCATATAAATGTTGTCTTAACTCTTTCTCCTCTGTCAAATCCTTCAAAGTTGTCATCACAGAATGTTCTTGTGATTTCTCTTGCTCTGTCCGGTCTGAAGTTGAAGAAGATGATAGAATCGTTATCTTTAATTGTCGCAACAGGCGCTCCATCTTTTACAATCACTGTCGGTAACACAAATTCATCTGTTTTTTCTGCATCATAAGACGCCTGGACTGCGCATGGTCCACACTCTGCAGTCTCACCTTCACCTTTTACCATTGCATTGTATGCCAATTCTACACGGTCCCATCTGTTATCTCTGTCCATCGCATAGTAACGCCCCATTACAGATGCAATCTCACCTACTCCGATTTCTTTCATCTTATCCGCTAATTCCTGTACATAGTCTTTTCCAGATGCCGGCGGTGTATCACGTCCATCCAGGAAACAGTGTACATAAACTTTTGAAAGCCCTTGTTTTTTTGCAAGTTCTAACAATCCATAGATGTGAGAGTTGTGGCTGTGTACTCCACCGTCTGAAACCAGTCCGAACATATGAAGCGCTGAATCATGTTCTTTTGCATTTTTACATGCCGCTAATAATGCTTCATTCTCAAAGAAATCGCCATCCTGAATTGCCTTTGTAATTTTTGTCAGATCCTGATATACGATGCGACCTGCTCCCATATTCAAATGACCAACTTCTGAGTTTCCCATCTGACCTTCCGGAAGTCCGACTGCCATACCGCTGGCATTTCCTTTTACAAACGGATACTCTGCCATCAATTTGTCCATTACAGGGGTCTTACCTTCAAATACCGCATTTGCCTCATGCTTATCATTCAGACCATATCCGTCAAGAATCATTAAAACTGTTGGTTTCTTACTCATCTTTTCATTCTCCTTTATGTTAAACTTTTATCTTTTATCCTACCTGAATTATTTTACATGATTTTCCTTGTCGTTGCAAGTTTTTACCGATGAATTTCTCAGCTCAGATGCGTTCCTGTAAAAAATCAAATACATGTCCTTCTGGTGTATTTAAAAAATGCATCAGCATATATGCACACATAATTGCCACATTCTCTTCCTTTAAGATTCTTCGCACCTCCGCTTTATCTGCAAGCACGATCTCAATCTCCTCATTCTCCTCCTGTCCTTCTTTGGAAGGAACTCCGCTCGCATATCCATACACAGTCCCACAAGATTCATCTGTCATGCCGATCGTCGTAAAATACGGCTTTGTATACATATCCGCCGCATCAATCGGTTGGAAATCAAGTCCGGTCTCCTCTTTTAGCTCCCGCATGCCAGCCATCTTAAAGTCTTCCCCTTCATCCACAAGTCCCGCCGGGAACTCATAGATATAATCATCCAAAGGACATCTATACTGACGAATTAAGACCAGTTTTTCTTTTTTCTCTTTTTCATCTCGATAGACACTATATATAATCACTCCATCTGCCTTGTTTTCTCTTGTCTTAATCTTCAACTCTTCTGTTGTCTTTGCTCTTGATGCCACAAAATAGGTACTGTGCTTCCCTGTATCACTTTTCATATCCAGCTCGTACATGTTCAAAAACTTGTTTTGTGTTGTCTGCTTAATACTTTCTACTCTTCGCATGCTAAACACACTCTCCTCTAAAAATTTGTACCACTCTGTTTCAGGAAACAACAAAGAGTCACCGACCATTCCAGCCAATGACTCCCTGTTAGTTACTAAATTTCAAATACTATTTGTAATTTACGATTTTTCCAAAATCTGGTTTTAACGATGCTCCACCAACAAGTCCACCGTCAATATCTGCCTGAGCAAATAACTCTGGAGCGCTTGCAGCTGAAACAGAACCACCGTACTGAATGCGGATAGCTTCTGCTGTAGCTTCATCATAGATTTCTCCGATGCATTTACGGATTGCTGCACAAACTTCCTGTGCCTGCTCTGTTGTAGCTACTTTTCCTGTTCCAATAGCCCAAATTGGTTCGTAAGCGATTACCGCTGTCTTAGCCTGATCTGCTGTCACATCCAAGAAAGCAATTTTAATCTGCTGACGAATGAAATCAATTGTAACACCCTGTTCTCTCTGTGTTAATGTCTCTCCACAGCAAACGATTGGTGTAATGCCATGTTCGAAAGCTTTTTTTACTTTTTTATTTACAGTTTCATCTGTCTCTGCAAAGTATTCACGTCTCTCAGAATGTCCGATGATAACATATTTCACCCCAGCATCTGTAAGCATATTTGGCGCGATTTCTCCTGTATATGCTCCACTTTCTTCGAAGTACATATTTTCAGCACCGATTTCGATATTGCTTCCTTTTGCCGCTTCGATTGCTGGAATAATGCTGATTGCAGGTACACAAAATACTACGTCAGCATCTTCTGTAGCTACTAAAGGTTTTAATTCGTTGATCAATGCAACTGCTTCACTTGGAGTTTTGTTCATTTTCCAGTTTCCTGCAATAATTTTTCTTCTTGCCATTTTTATCGTCTCCCAATTACTATTTCATTTATTATTTGTAACTGTTCAATGCGGCGCCGTCGTACAAAAAGTACGTCAAGCCGCATCTAACGCAGTCATTTTGTCATATATGCATGCTATTACTTATCGTTAGCAGCTGCTACCCCAGGTAACTCCTTACCTTCTAAGAATTCAAGAGAGGCTCCACCACCAGTAGAGATGTGTGTCATCTTATCACCGTATCCTAATTGGTTAACTGCTGCCGCTGAATCTCCACCACCGATGATTGTCACTGCATCTGTCTCAGCCAATGCTTTTGCTACTGCTTCTGTACCTTTTGCAAAGTTTGGCATCTCGAAGCATCCCATTGGTCCATTCCATACAACTGTTTTTGCTGTCTTTACAGCTTCAGCATACAATTTTGCTGTCTCTGGCCCGATATCAAGACCTTCCCATCCATCCGGGATTTCTCCTCTGCTCACAACCTGAATATTTGCATCGTTAGAGAAATCATCCGCAACAACATGGTCTACTGGAAGTAATAATTTTACGCCTTTTTCTTCTGCTTTTTTCAACATGTTTAAAGCAAAATCGCAGTAATCTTCTTCTAACAAAGAGATACCTACTTTTCCTCCCATAGCTTTGCTGAATGTATAAGACATTCCACCGCCGATGATCAATGTGTCTACTTTGTCAAGTAAGTTTTCGATTACAGAAATCTTGCTTGATACTTTCGCTCCACCTAAGATTGCAACGAATGGTCTTTCCGGATTATTTACTGCATTTCCTAAGAAATCAATTTCTTTTTGCATCAGGTAACCAACAACTGCTGTATCTACATATTTTGTAACACCTACATTTGAGCAGTGTGCTCTGTGAGCTGTACCAAATGCATCATTTACAAATACATCACATAAAGAAGCTAACTCTTTGCTGAATTCTTCTCCATTTTTTGTTTCTTCTGCTCTGTAACGAGTATTTTCAAGAAGGATAACATCTCCATCATTCATTGCTGCAACTGCGGCTTTCGCATTCTCACCAACAACAGTTGCATCTGCTGCAAATTTTACTTCTTGTCCCAATAACTCAGATAATCTCACTGCAACTGGCGCCAATGATAATTCTGGTTTTGGCTCTCCCTTTGGTTTTCCAAGATGTGAACAAAGAATAACCTTTCCACCGTCTGCAATTAATTTTTTAATTGTAGGAAGAGCAGCTACAAGACGGTTCTCATCTGTGATTTTTCCATCAATCAATGGCACATTAAAGTCACATCTTACAAGAACTCTTTTCCCTTTTACATTGATATCATCTACTGATTTTTTGTTAAGCATAGTATTGCCTCCTTAAAAATATGATTTTATCATTGAAATAACTATACATATATGTACCATTATTTCTAAAAAAAGAGCCCGGTCCCCAATAAGACCGGACCCCTTTTTTGGATCTTAAATAATTCTGAATAGAATAAGATTATGCTAATTCAGAGAAGTATTTGATTGTTCTTACCATCTGGCTTGTGTAAGAATTTTCATTGTCATACCAAGAAACAACCTGTACTTCTGTTGTACCATTGTCTAATGGAAGAGCCATTGTCTGTGTAGCATCGAATAAAGAACCATATCTCATACCAACGATATCGCTTGAAACGATTTCATCTTCGTTGTATCCGTAAGATTCGTTAGCTGCTGCTTTCATAGCTGCATTGATTTCATCAACTGTTACGTTTCCTTCAACAACTGCTGTTAAGATTGTTGTAGATCCTGTTGGTGTTGGAACACGCTGAGCAGATCCGATTAATTTTCCGTTTAATTCTGGAATAACTAAACCGATTGCTTTTGCTGCACCTGTGCTGTTAGGTACGATATTAACAGCTGCTGCACGAGATCTTCTTAAATCACCTTTTCTCTGTGGTCCATCAAGTGTCATCTGATCACCTGTGTAAGCATGAATTGTGCACATGATACCAGATTTGATTGTAGCTAATTTGTTCAATGCATCAGCCATTGGTGCTAAGCAGTTTGTTGTACAAGAAGCTGCTGAAATTACTGTATCTTCTGGTTTTAATGTGTCATGGTTTACATTGTAAACGATTGTTGGAAGGTCATTTCCTGCTGGAGCTGAGATAACAACTTTTCTTGCACCTGCTTTGATATGAGCTTCTGCTTTTGCTTTTGATGTATAGAATCCTGTACATTCTAATACAACGTCAACACCGATTTCTCCCCATGGAAGTTCTTCAGCGTTTGCTTTTGCATAAATTTTGATTTCTTTTCCATCTACTGTGATAGAATCTTCACCTGCTGTTACTTTATCAGCTAAAGCGTATTTTCCCTGAGATGAATCGTATTTTAATAAGTGAGCTAACATTTTTGGAGATGTTAAGTCGTTGATTGCAACTACTTCATATCCTTCTGCTCCGAACATCTGTCTGAATGCAAGACGTCCAATACGTCCAAATCCATTAATCGCTACTTTTACTGCCATGATTAATTCCTCCTAAAGTTTAATTAATTATTAATTACTGTTTCACAGCGTCTATAGTGATATTCTTTACTATGTTAAAGAATCATCAACCTATTTAAGATTGTACTAAAGATAGTACAAAAATTCAAGTCTATTTTTGAATTTTATGGAAGATGCTTAAAAACTGGCTTTCTTTCTTTAAATTCTGTATAATATTTGAATCCACATTCTCTCAGGATCGGAGCCACCTTTTCAAAATCATATGCAATATGTTCAGGCTTATGTCCATCTGCCCCGATTGTGATGATCTCTCCTCCAAGCTCACAGTATCTTTTTAAAATGTCAGGATGCGGATGACAAAAGCCCAATCCATATTTAAACCCTGCTGTATTGAGTTCAATCCCTTTTCCATGTGCGATCAAATATTTTAAAATTTCGTCAATTTCATCCGAAAATTTTGTATAAGAATAATATTTTTCTTTTCCGTATCGGACAATATAGTCAATGTGTCCCAGTACATCAAAATCTTTAATTGCCCGAATGTCCGTCAGTGTCTCCAAAAATGCCTGACGGTAAGCTTCTGCATCTGTCTTATCTTCAAAAAACTCTCCGTAATACGGATCCATCCGATTCACAACGTGTACAGATCCAATCACAAAGTCAAACGGATACGACGAAACATACTCTTTATATGCATTCCCCAAATGCGGTTGAAGTCCAATCTCCACACCAATTCGAATATCAATCTTGTCCTGATACATTTCCCGTAGTTTTTTCATTTTCCGAAAATAGGTATCAGTATCAAATAAGAAGAGAGTTTCTTCTCCCGGAAAGTCAAAATCCTGATGATCCGTAAAACAGATTGTCTTAAGTCCCATTCTTATTGCCTCTTCAACCATTTTTTCCGGCATCGTCTCCGAATCAGACGAAAACGATGTGTGCATATGAAAATCTGCTTTTATCATATTCTATTCTCCTATAATCGTACCCCCGCCAAGAACATAATCTCCATCGTAAAAAACAACAGCCTGCCCCGGTGTCACAGCCCTTTGCTGTTCTTCAAATGTACAACGTACCTCATCCTCTCCAATACGTTCCACTTCGCACCAAGCACCTTTGTGATTATAGCGTATTTTGGCAAATACACGGATTTTCTCTCCCTCTTTCAGATCTTCAATGGACATAAAATTCAATTGATTTGCCCGCAATGTATACGTAAGTGATTCCTCATTGCTGCCAATCACAACTTCATTCGTCTCCGGGCGGATCTCCAAGACAAAAACAGGATGTCCAAGCGACAGACCAAGTCCCTTCCTCTGTCCAACTGTGTAATGGGTAATTCCTTTATGTCTTCCGACAACAGTTCCATCCGACAACACAAAATTTCCTTCCGGAATCTTTTTCTCAATTGTCTCCTCGATAAATTCCGCATAATTTCCGTCGGGCACAAAACAAATATCCTGACTGTCTGGTTTGTTCGCCACTCGAAGCCCAATTTTTTCTGCAATTTCCCGTACTTCCTCTTTCGCATAAGCGCCGACCGGCATCAGTGTTCTCTTCAACTGCTCCTGTGTCAGATTGTAAAGCGCATATGTCTGATCCTTTGCAAGTGTGGCTGAACGTCTCAGGCTATATCTTCCATTGGGAAGTTTTTCAATTCTGGCGTAATGACCTGTTGCAATATAATCTGCTCCGATATCCATACTTCTTTTCAGGAGCGACTCCCACTTCACATAGCGGTTACATGCAATACATGGATTTGGTGTCCTTCCATTTAAATATTCATCAACAAAATAGTCAATTACATTTTCTTTGAACTCCTTCTTAAAATTCATAACATAATAAGGAATCCCCAGATCACTCGCAACTCTTCTGGCATCATCTACCGCTGTCAAGCCACAGCATCCTCCATTTTCTTCCTGTATGGCTCTGTCTTCATCCTGCCAAATCTGCATCGTCACACCAATCACATCATATCCTTCTTCTTTTAAAAGATACGCCGCAACCGATGAGTCTACACCGCCCGACATCCCGACAACTACTTTCTTCTTTTCCATTTGGCTCCCTCTGTTCTACCTCTTAGTATTCTTCTTCCTCTTCTTCATCTTCATGAATATCTGATTTTGGTTTTTCCAAACCTTCAATCTTAATTCCGTGTTTTTCGGCATAATCCCAAAGCGCAGCATGGATTGCTTCCTCTGCAAGCAGTGAACAATGTACTTTTACAGGCGGAAGTCCGTCCAGCGCTTCCATAACCGCCTTGTTTGTGACTTGAAGTGCGTCGTAGATGCTTTTTCCTTTTACAAGTTCTGTCGCCATACTGCTTGTAGCAACAGCTGCTCCACAGCCAAATGTTTTGAATTTCACATCTTGAATGATCTGGTTATCATCAATGTCAAGATAGATTCTCATAATATCTCCACATTTTGCATTCCCTACTGTACCAACGCCACTGGCGTTTTCAATTTCTCCTACGTTTCTTGGGTTTTGGAAATGATCCATTACTTTTTCTGTATACATATCTGATTCTCCTTTTATTCATTTCTATTATTTATTTCTGTTTTTTCACAAAATCTTCATACAGTGGCGACATGCTGCGAAGTTGCGCCACAATTTCTTTCAGACAATCTACCACATAGTCAATCTCTTCTTTTGTTGTCTCTTCGCTCAACGTCAGTCTTAACGATCCATGTGCGATTTCGTGTGGCAAACCGATTGCCAAAAGAACATGCGAAGGATCCAAAGACCCTGATGTACAGGCTGATCCACTGGAACCGCAAATTCCTTTCATATCGAGCATAATCAAAAGCGATTCCCCTTCAATAAACTGAAAACTGAAATTTACATTGTTCGGAAGGCGATCTGTTCTATGTCCATTCAGCCTGCAGTACGGAATCTCTGCAAGCACACGTTCAATCAAATGATCTCTCAATTCAATCTCTTTCGATGTACGCTCTTTCATTGTGCGCACCGCTCTTTCAACCGCTGTTCCAAGTCCGATAATTCCAGGTACGTTCTCTGTTCCTGCACGACGTTTTCTTTCCTGTGCTCCTCCGTGCACAAAAGAACGGATCTTTACTCCTTTTCGGATATACAAAAATCCAATCCCTTTTGGACCGTTTAACTTATGTCCACTTGCGCTCAGCATATCAACGTGACATTCGTCTACATTAATCGGTACTTGCCCGAATGCCTGCACCGCATCTGTGTGGAATAAAATTCCGTGTTCATGTGCAATCTCACCGATCTCTTTGATTGGCTGAATCGTTCCAATCTCATTATTAGCATACATCACAGAAATTAAAATAGTCGTAGGTCTGATTGCAGCTTTCAGTTCTTCCAGTTTTACCACGCCATTCTCATCCACATCCAAATATGTCACTTCATATCCGTTTTTCTCCAGGTAATCGCCTGTGTGAAGAATTGCATGATGTTCAATCTTTGTTGTGATAATATGATTTCCTTTATTTTTGTAAGCCTCTGCTGTTGCTTTCAGCGCCCAGTTATCTGATTCGGAACCGCCTGCAGTAAAATAAATTTCATTTGCGTTTGCACCCAGTGCGTCTGCAATAATCTCGCGTTGTTTTGTAATCGCATCCTTATTCTTTGCTGCAAAACTGTAAACGCTGGATGGATTCCCATAATTTTCTGTAAAATACGGAAGCATCGCCTCTACTACTTCCGGTGCTGTTTTTGTTGTCGCCGCATTATCTAAATAAATAAGTCTGTCCATGTTCTTTCCTCCTAATTATTGCAATTTTTCTGTATGGTCAAATTCTGTTGAATCTGCTTACTTTCTTCTACGAGCTGCTTTAAATCAATCTCATCGACTGTTCGATTAATGCTTTCATTGATCTTCTTCCAAACATACTTTGTGACACAGCCTCCTGCTGCCTCGCATGATTCTTCTTCGTGAAAAGCCGCACACTCTACCGGCTCCAAATTTCCTTCCAACGCTCTTAATACATCTCCGACTGAAATCTCACTGACATCTTTCGCAAGCACATAGCCTCCGCCGGCTCCCCGTATGCTTTTAATCAATCCGGCTCTCTTCAGCAAAGCCATCAGCTGCTCCAAATATCGCTCGGATATGTCCTGTCTCGCCGAAATACTGCTGATTGGAACGGGCTCTATCTCACTATATTGAGCAATATCAATCAAAGCACGAAGACCGTAGCGCCCTTTTGTTGATATTTTCAAAACTTCACCTTCTTTGGTCTATTTAATTCCTAGTGAATTACTAGGGTTTATTTCTTTTGTAGAATATCACTCTCTTCAAGTTCTGTCAAGGGCATTCTGGGAATATGTTATAAAGACAAAAAATTCAGGAGAAGACATGTCTGAAAAACACACTATTTTGAAAGGTACATTCATTCTCACTGCCACTGGCTTTCTAAGCCGTTTCATTGGCTTTTTTTACCGTATGTTCTTAAGCCATACTTTCGGGGAGGAAAGCGTGGGACTCTACCAACTGATTTTCCCCATCTACGCACTTTGCTTTTCGCTCACCACAGCCGGAATCGAAGTTGCTCTTTCCCGGTGCGTCGCAAGAAAAGTAGCTCTTTCCAGACACAAAGAAGCAAGACAACTTTTGTATGTCGGGCTTTTCCTTTCCATTGCGCTCTCTACGGTCACCGCAGCTATATTACAGACAAATGCCTCTGCTTTTTCCATCTATATCCTTGGCGATATACGCTGTGAACCATTACTCATTGCGATCTCTTATTCGCTTCCTTTCGCATCTGTCCACAGTTGTATCTGCGGATACTATCTCGGGCGAAAGCAGACAAAAATTCCGGCACTCGCACAACTTATCGAACAAATTGCACGAGTCTTCAGTGTATATGTCATATATATGATTGCACTAAAAAAAGAGCAACCAGTCACAATACTGTTTGCGGTAATCGGTCTTGTCATTGGAGAAATCGTTTCTTCACTCTTTTGTATACAATGTTTTACATACGGAAAAGTCTTTGCCCGTATTCACTTTATCTTAAAAAACAATTTTTCTCACTTAAAAGAACTTCTAAAACTTTCCGTGCCTCTCACTGCCAACCGTATTCTTCTGAATATTTTACAGAGCATCGAGGCAATTTCCATTCCCATACGTTTACAACAGTATGGGTACACTTCCTCTGATGCACTCAGTGCCTATGGAGTTCTCACTGGAATGGCTTTGCCGTGTATTCTGTTTCCATCCGCAATTACAAACGCTGTCTCTACGATGCTTCTTCCTACAGTTACAGAGATTCAAACTTCAAACAACTGGAAACAGCTAAAGAAACTCATCCAAAAGGTTATACTTTATTGTTTTTCTCTTGGTTTTTTTTGCTGTATACTCTTTCTCCTATTCGGGAACTGGATTGGAACCATCTTATTCCACAGTCAGCTTGCCGGAAATTTTTTACTGACCCTTTCCTGGATTTGTCCATTTCTATATGCAAATTCTACGCTCATCAGTATCATAAACGGACTTGGAAATACAACAATCTCTTTTCTGATAAATACTTTTGGACTCTTCATACGCATTATCGGAGTGATTGTTTTTATCCCACAGATTGGATTGAATGGTTATCTTTGGGGACTCCTTGCAAGTCAACTTTCTGTCAGTATTCTAAGCATCCTGTATTTAAGCTGTCATTTAAAAAAACGAGAGTTTGCAACCTAAGGCAAACTCTCGTTTCACAATAATCCAATAACTAATTTCATTAATATGGGATTCGTATACACTTCTAAAATCATCCCAACAGCCATAGAAATTCCTGCTGCTGCCGTCTTTTTTATATTCCATCTCCCGTTCGGATATGTGTACAGATACCATAGCAGAATCACGTATGCGAACCCATAAAAAAGAATCTGCGGCAACATTCCCACAATACACAATAGAATTCCTTTCATTCCAAGAGAAATTACAGAAGAAACTGCTACAACGCCACCTGAAAAGCCTGTCCAGCCAATGCACAGTCCAACAACTGTTTTCTTCCATTTCATACATCCTAAAATACATATCACACAAAAAGGGACAAGTCTTGCTCGCAGGATATACCACAAATATTCTTCTGCCACAATATCGGTTTTAGCATATTGCTTCAAGAAACCGTCATCGAAAATTCCGCCCGACATAATATACCTGTCAGAAATCAAATTCGCATACAAAATACCAATTAAAAAACCACCCAGCAGAAACATTGCAAAAAATTGATTTTTACTTCTGTATGACCTCACATATCTACCTCCCGTCTTTCACACTTCAACTTAGGATATTTCATTATATGCAAGGTCCATCCGTTTATGCTTTTATTTTTACTGCATATGACATCAGCGAAGCAATCGTCTTAGAATCTTCAATCTCTCCAGAAAAAATTTTCTCTTTTAACTCCTCCATTGTGTAAGCCTCTACGTCAATCGACTCATCTTCATCTAAATTCTGCTTGGATGGTATCAAATTTTTTGCGACGTATACTTCCACTCTCTCATTACAAAACGCCACCGCTGTTCTCAATGTAATCAGCCATTCCAAATCTTCTGAGCGAAATCCCGTCTCCTCCTCCAATTCCCTTGCCGCACACTCTTTGCCGGGTTCCCCCTGTGTATCCAAAGCTCCGGCCGGAATCTCCAATGTATACCTGTCCAACGCATTTCGATACTGTCTTACCATCAAAATCTTTCCTTCTTTTGTAACAGGAATCACCGCAGCTGCACCTTTATGCTGCAGATAGTCCCATTTTGCAATATGTCCGTTCACCTCAACATGATCACAATACATATCCAATATCGTTCCTCTGTATTTCAGTTCTCGTTTAATCCTTTTTACTTTTTCACCCATCTCATATCCCTCCAATATATAGAAATTCCCATATATCAACTTGATATATGGGAATCGTTTTCATTTATTGTGACTATTTTGCATAGTCTGTAACACGTGATTCACGAATCACATTCACTTTAACCTGTCCAGGATATTCCAATTCAAACTCAATTTGTTTTGAAATATTTCTAGCCATCAGTACCATGTCTGCATCAGACACTTGTTCTGGAACTACCATGACACGAATCTCTCTACCTGCCTGAATAGCAAAAGATTTATCGACACCTTTAAATTGGTTGGCGATATCTTCTAATTGTTTTAATCTGTTTGTATATGTTTCCAATGTCTCTCTTCTTGCGCCAGGTCTTGCTGCAGAAATTGTATCTGCCGCCTGAACGATACATGCAATTAACGATTCCGGCTCTACATCACCATGATGCGCTTCTACCGCGTTAATCACAACCGGCGACTCTTTGTATTTTCTACAAAGATCCACACCAATCTGAATATGGGAGCCTTCCACATCGTGATCGATTGATTTTCCGATATCATGTAAAAGACCAGCTCTCTTCGCAACCCTGACATCCAAACCAATCTCACTTGCGAGAAGTCCGGATAACTGCGCTACTTCCATGGAATGCTTCAATGCATTCTGCCCATAGCTGGTTCTAAATTTCATTCTTCCTAACAGACGAATCAGTTCTGGATGAATACCATGTACTCCAACTTCTAAAGCTGCTGCCTCTCCCTCTTCACGAATCATCAATTCCACATCTTTTTGTGCTTTCTCTACCATTTCTTCAATTCTTGCGGGATGAATTCTTCCATCTACAATCAATCTCTCGAGAGCAATTCTCGCAACTTCTCTTCTGATCGGATCAAATCCTGATAAAACGACAGCTTCCGGAGTATCATCTATAATCAATTCTACTCCTGTCATTGTCTCGAGTGTACGAATGTTTCGTCCCTCTCTACCAATAATTCTTCCCTTCATCTCATCACTTGGAAGTTGTACAACCGAAATTGTAGTCTCCGCAACATGATCTGCCGCACACTTCTGAATCGCTGTTACGACATACTCTCTTGCCTTTTTGGCAGCTTCCTCTTTTGCCTGCGTTTCCAATTCTTTGATCATCCTCGCAGTGTCATGTTTGACATCATCTTCAACAGTTTTTAACAAATAATCCTTTGCTTGTTCGGAGGTTAATCCTGAGATTCTTTCTAGTTCCTGTACTCTTTGCTGATTAAGCTCTTCTACTTTCGCTTCACGCTGCTTAATTTGCTCTTCTCTCGCCGTAAAGTTTGCTTCACGCTGCTCAATTGCTTCTGATCTTTTGTCTAAAGCTTCTTCCTTGGATAACACTCTTTTCTCATAGCGTTGTAATTCAGATCGTCTTTCCTTTGTCTCTTTTTCGAGTTCATTCTTTGTCTTGATAGACTCTTCTTTTACTTCCAAGAGCGCTTCTTTTTTCGTTGTCTCAGCAGTTTTCAATGCATCATCAATAATTTCTCTCGCCCGAGTCTCCGCACTTCCGATCTTCGAATCTGCGTCTTTTGTCAGGCTTGAAATCGTCAGGAAACGAGTGATGACCGCTGCAACAATGAATGCAACTACAGCAATAATTATAGTAATTATTGTTGGCACAGGAGCACCTCCTTATTTAATTTTCATTGTACAAATACAACACTTAAATTTTATACTCTTTTCACAATTATGTCAAGTATTCCATTCAGAAACTTGTATTACTTGACGGATGTCCTCGTAACGGAAACCTTTTCTTAGCAGATACCCGCAAATCTTCGCTTTTTCTGCTTCTGTCGCCTTCTCTGCACAAAATCTCTTTTTTTCAAGAATTTTTTGAATTGCTCCCCGTTCCTCTTCCATCTCATAACACTCTTCCATGACTTTGTCAATCGTCTCTTTTGCGACACCTTTCTGACAGAGTGATGCATAAATTTCTTTTTTGCTCTTGCTGTTCTGTCTGCTGAGCACAAATCGCCTTGCATAATTTTCGTCTTCCACATATCCAAAGGATTTTACATAAGCCATCGCCTGTTCAATAATATCATCCGGATATAATCCCTGCTTTAATTTCGTGCGAAGTTGCGATTCTGTGCGATCCATGTCTGTCAACAGATGCATTGCCCGCAGCTTGGCACGTTTTAACACAATCTCACTGAGAATCTGACTGACCAGCCTCTCGTCCACCTCTGTGTCCTGCGCGATATGATATCGGGACAGCTCTCCTTTGTATAATACAAAGGCAAACTGTCCGTCTATGAATACCTTATACTTTGTCTTTGTCACTGGCTCAATCTTCGTGACATACATTCTATTCTTCCTCTTCCTTCTCTACGGAACCGTCCAAATGATAATGCGCTCTGATCTTCTCTTCCAACTCTTCCATAATTTCCGGATGCTGTCCAAGATATATCTTCGCATTCTCTCTTCCCTGTCCAATCTTATCTCCATTATAGGCATACCATGCCCCACTCTTATTCACAAGATCAAGTTTTGTTGCAAGATCCAGAATATCTCCTTCTTTGGAAATTCCCTTTCCAAACATGATATCAAATTCTGCTTCCTTGAACGGAGGTGCAATCTTATTCTTCACAATCTTGATACGTGTACGATTTCCCACCATCTCACCATTCTGTTTTAAAGTTTCAATCCTTCTGACATCCATACGCACGGAAGCATAGAATTTTAAAGCTCGTCCACCGGTTGTCGTCTCCGGATTTCCAAACATCACACCAACTTTCTCTCGAAGCTGGTTGATAAAAATCACAACACAGTTTGATTTGCTAATAACAGGAGTCAGCTTTCTGAGTGCCTGCGACATCAAACGCGCTTGCAGACCGACATGACTGTCTCCCATGTCTCCTTCTATCTCCTGTTTCGGAACAAGTGCTGCGACCGAGTCAATTACAATAATATCCATCGCGCCGGAGCGAACCATCGTCTCGGCAATCTCAAGTGCCTGATCTCCACTATCCGGCTGTGAAATGTATAATTCATCAATATTTACACCAATATTTTTTGCATAGACAGGATCAAGCGCATGCTCTGCATCAATAAATCCCGCAATTCCGCCTCTTTTTTGTACCTCTGCAATCATATGTAACGTAACCGTCGTCTTACCACTTGACTCAGGACCATATACCTCAATTACTCTTCCCTTCGGTACACCCCCAAGACCAAGTGCAATATCAAGACTTAAAGAACCTGTCGGCACCGTCTCCACAGAGACATTCGCCCCTGCATCACCAAGCTTCATCACCGTACCTTTTCCAAAATCCTTCTCCAACTTTAAAATCGCTGCATCCAGCGCTTTTTGTTTATCTTCATTTGCCATATTACGTATCTCCTTCTTCACACCGCGAACTTATGTTCGTTTTTCTAATTAATATACTATTATACTTGTCTCAAAATGTCAATACTTTTATTCTCACCTCCTGCTTACAAATTTCCATGTGGGTAATTTCAGCGAATCTGCCAATGAATGTATATAATGAGCGAACGCTCTATTGAATGAACACTTTTAGAATATCATAATTCTCATCTTTGCACAAGAAAAGAATCCATTTTCAGGATTCTTTTCTTTCTCTATTTCCGGCTTCTAACGAATGTTTTTTGCTGATAACTACTTTTTCATCATAGCATGCAAATAACTGCTTTAACGTATCTTTCTCCATTTTGGGAGTCAGGACACTGACAATCGGGACGATGACAAGACCTGCTGCCATAGCAATTGCTCCCGCATTGATTGGTGATGAGATATATTGAAAGAACATATTAGATACTGTAATTCCAATTCCAGAAAAAAAGCTTGTCCACACCGCAGCCTTTGTGACTCCTTTCCAATACAACCCATATAAAAACGGAGCTAGAAATGCTCCAGCGAGCGCTCCCCAGGAGATGCCCATCAACTGCGCAATAAAAGTCGGTGGATCAAGTGCAAGCAGCACTGAAACGACAATAAAAAACACAATCAGAATCTGCATGGTAATAACTTGCTTTTTCTCACTCATATTTTTTATGATATTATCTTTCAGAAAGTCCAAAGTCAATGTTGAACTGGATGTTAGTACGAGTGAGGACAGTGTAGACATCGATGCCGACAGGACAAGCACGACGACAATTCCTATCAGAATATCAGGTAAAGAAGATAACATATGTGGAATAATGCTGTCAAACACAATCATTCCGGATTCATCGTATAATTCTTTTCCATCAAACAAACGTCCAAAACCTCCAAGAAAATAGCATCCTCCCGATACCACAATGGCGAAGATTGTCGAAATTACCGTTCCTGTATTAATCGATTTTTCATCTTTAATAGCATAAAATTTATGTATCATCTGGGGCAATCCCCAGGTTCCAAGAGAGGTCAGTACCACAACTCCCAAAAGGTTCATTGGATCTGGTCCGAAGAAGGATGTAAATGCACCAGGTTATCCGGCTGTCAATGCCACATCACTTTCAATCTGTGCAAGCTTTCTAATCGCCTCTACAAATCCTCCCTGATTGTTTAACACTGCCACAATAACTGCTACAATCCCTATCAACATAATGATTCCCTGGATAAAGTCATTGATCGCAGTTGCCATATACCCTCCAAGAATTACATATATAGCGGTAAATGCTGCCATAGTCACTACACACCATGTATACGGGACATGAAATGCCATCTCAAACAAACGGGACAGACCGTTGTAAATGGATGCGGTATATGGAACCAAAAATACAAACACAATGACCGATGCCACAATCTTCAGACTCTTGCTCTGATATCTCTCACCAAAAAAATCCGGCATCGTCTTTGACCGTAAATGTTGACTCATAACCCTTGTCCTTCTCCCTAGCACAACCCAGGCCAAAAGACTTCCAAGAACTGCATTCCCAATTCCAATCCATGTGGATGCAATTCCGTATTTCCATCCAAACTGACCCGCATATCCGACAAATACAACCGCCGAAAAATAAGAAGTCCCATACGCAAATGCAGTGAGCCAGGGTCCAACGGAACGTCCACCCAGCACAAACGCGTCTACACTTTTTGTATGTCTCCGAGAATAAATCCCAACCACTGCCATCACTGCAAAAAAAATCACCAGCAGAATTACTTTTACACCCATCTTCTTCCCCCTTCTTTTAAATTAGCAGTTTAAAGTGTTACGCTTTAAACTGCTAAAGTTTCTTAATAATTAAAGAATAGCACACGCGAATATGGATGTCAACAAATAGTTTATTCTTTCATCTTTTCTACACGTTCCTGAATTGTTTTATTAAAATTTTCTACTTTTCTGCAGTATGGCTCACTCATATATTTAGAATGCAGCATAAAATCTGCCGTTGCCAGATTGTTTGCAATCGGAATATCATACACGACTGCAATTCGAAGCAAGGCTTTCACATCCGGATCATGTGGCTGTGCTTCTAATGGATCCCATAAAAAGATCATAAAATCAATCTGTCCTTCCACAATCTTTGCTCCGATCTGCTGATCTCCTCCAAGCGGTCCGCTGTTATAACCTTTTACAGGTAACCCTGTTTTTTCCGCAATCAGTCGGGATGTCGTTCCTGTTCCACATAAAAAGTGACTTTTTAAAATCTCCTTGTTCTGATCACACCACTCTACCAGCTCTTTCTTCTTTCCGTCATGAGCAACCAGTGCAATATGCTTTGCTTTTCCAATTTCAAATGTAACATAATTATCTTGTAACACAATGATCCCTTCTTTCTTTTAATCATATTGTTCCATGATGGCGAACCTTGACACTGTCAACAGTCCAATCACCACTGCCATTATCATACCATAAATTAAAATTACGAAAAAGGCAAAATTGAAATTCTGTAAGACAACTGCAACCACAGCAAGGAGCACTCCGATCCCTATAATTCCCCCTTGGACTCCCAATCGAACTAGCTGCTTTACTGTTTCTCCCAAAGAGTTTCTCAAAAACGAATCGATCAGTACCTTTGTATATAACTTAATTGCCTGAAGGAACACATAGATCAGCCAGCAGCTGACTATGTGAAACGGATGAACTTTCCATGCAATCCCAAGCGGAAGCACCAAAATCGCTCCATCAATCGCCGCTTTCACATGTTCCATCACAGTCGCGTACCACATTTTCTTTGCCGGAGAATCTGGGAGTAGAAACAGATACGGATTTTTCAATTCTTTATCCCATTTCCCAAGATATCCTCCTGTCAAAATGGCAAGATAGGCCACAATTCCCAAAAGAACTGCACTTTTTGATCCAAATTCCGAAACATCAATCACCTTTAAAAACAAAATATCCGCACCAATGCAAAACAATGTCATATATGAAAAGATAAACCATTTTTCTTTTTTATACTCCAATAACTGTCTGTAAAAAATAGCCTTTGCTCCGGACGCTTTATATTCGACTGAGGCTCTTTTGAATTTCTTCTTTTTGCCGATGGACATAACCATCTCACCATTATTTTTTCGCGCTTTCATCTCTGCATAATCATCCGCAAATTTTGCCGCATCTTCATAATATCCACCATTGCATTTCATTTTGACTGCCACTACAGCCATAACAATTACAGTCAAAAGATACAAACCACTGCATACAAGATTAAGAGTTGTAGGTCCAAGCAAAATCAGTCGAAAAACTGCAATATTCCATCCAATGATCGGCAGCATCTGCAATCCCGGAAAATCAATCAGATTGATAATACTTTCCAGCGAAAATCCTTTTGTTCGAAAATACCAAATTCCAAACAGCGTAATACCTGCAAGTAAAACATAGATCATGCGCGTAAGCATAACAGTCGTCTTTTGCGAAAATCGTTCATTGGCATATAAACCAATAATAATACTGCCTTCCAGTACCGACTCAACCCCTGCAAGAACTATAAACAGTGATACGATTTTCCAAAGCGGAAGATGAAATCCAAGAATTGCAGCAAGTACAAATGCCATACTCACAATCAAAGTCATCAAAAAATTATATCCTGCGCCATAGAGCAAGATTATTTTGGGGCGAATCGGCGCCGTAAAAATAAAATGTGCATGGCTTGGATAGAAAATGACACCTTTTCGTTTTGCATAAGTCGCAAAGTTAATAAAAAAATTGTAAAGTCCCCATACCGTCAATGCCGCCAGCAGCCAATATGGTGTTTGAAAATCTGCTTTTACTAAAGCCGTAACTGAAACTGTGATCAAAAAAATAAAATAGGCTACCAAAACAATGCTAAGTATCAGGTTCACCGGCTTTTTCTTTAGCTGCTTTAATTTGTTGATCCATTTTCTTTTTGACATATACAATAATGCTTTCATTATTTTTCACCACCCGTCAATTCAAAGAACAGAGCATCGAGTTCTTTATCTCCAACTTCTTCTTTGCTGTAAGAACCAATAATATGGCCTTTTTCCATCACAAACATCACATCCCAAATATTCTCTACCATCTCCAGCATATGAGTACTGATCAATATCGTAACTCCGTTTTCTTTCAATTCTAAAATCACTTCTTTTAATTCTTTGATCGCTTTTGGATCGAGTCCAACCATCGGCTCATCTAAAAGAATCACCTGTGGCTTGATACACAGCGCACAGCAAATACTAACTTTCTGCATCATTCCTTTTGAAAGCTCATTCCCTAATTTGTCCTGTTTATCCTCCAACTCAAATCGTGTCAGAATTGCTTCCACCTCTTGGTCTGTTATGTTGCTGTCATATGCTTTTCTTACATACTCAATATGCTCTCTTACAGTCAATGCATCGAACATTGCCGGCAATTCCGGAACATAGGCGAAAATCTTTTTCGCCTCCATGCTATGTGCTTCCATCTTCTGAATTCCGATTCCACCTTCATACCTGAGCAAACCTGCAATACTTTTGATAATCGTAGATTTTCCTGCTCCGTTTGGTCCCAGCAAAATTCCTATCTTTCCCGTCGGCACCGTGAAACTGACATGATCCACCGCCAGATAATCACCATATTTTTTACTCAGTCCTTGTATCTCAAGCATCTTCATTCCTCCTCATCAAAAATAGTCTTGTATATCTGTACTATAGATTTAATACAATGATACACAAGACTATTCCGACTGTCAATATTTATTTTTCGTATTTCTCGATTACTTCTCCACGTTTTTTATAAATGCTGCCTGCAGGTACAAATTCTCTGACCATAGACAACGGATAAATATTTGTATGACTTCCCACAACTGTTCCCGGATTCAATACACTTCCACATCCCACTTCGACTTCATCGCCAAGCATGGCACCAAATTTCTTAAGTCCGGTCTCAATCGCTCCTTTTGGTGTCTTTACCGTCACCAATGTCTTATCCGATTTCACATTAGAAGTAATCGAGCCAGCCCCCATATGAGACTTATATCCAAGCACAGAGTCCCCTACATAATTATAATGTGGAACCTGAACTTTATTAAACAGAATTACATTCTTAAGCTCTGTAGAATTTCCTACCACAGCTCCTTCCCCAACAATTGCATTACCGCGGATAAACGCACAATGTCTCACTTCTGCGTCTTTCCCAATAATTGCCGGTCCATTGATGTAAGCTGTCGGCGCTACTGTCGCCGATTTTGCAATCCATACATTCTCACCGACTTTTTCATACTCCTCTTCCGATAACGTCTCTCCTAGTTCTAAAATAAAAGAACTGATTTTCGGAAGAACCTCCCATGGATAAGTCACTCCTTCAAAAATATCTCTCGCAATTGTCTCCTTCAAATTATAAAGTGATTTTACTGTTAATTGTTCCATTTCAATTTACCCCTTCTTTGTCTGTTTTTCTTTTTTATAAAATATTGCCGCCTTATCGTAACAGCCTCTCAGCTGATACTGATTACTCAACCGCAAAACACCTTGCGTACGACTGTTAATAAAATGTTCCAGCTTCATCATATACTCATCCGATGTAATCTCGCCGTCTGCCACATAGGTGAGTCCTTTTTCCCAACTTGCAGTAAGTTCCGGGTTCAAAAGTGAGCGGATTGAATGTTCCACTACATCAAAAACCATTTCTCCAAGCAGCGTCGGTGTAATGATCTGTGTTTTTTTATTTAACATCAAATATTTAATATGAATCAGCTTTTTCAGAATCTCTGCCCTGGTTGCACTCGTTCCGATACCACTTCCTTTAATCTGGGCGCGCAAATCCTCATCTTCAATGAGCTGCCCCGCATTCTCCATCGCAAGAATAATCGACCCCGAATTGTATCTCTTCGGTGGCGAAGTCTCTCCTTCTTTGATTGTCAATTCCTTTACCGGTAACACCGTTCCTTTTTTCACTGTCTGAAGCAGTTCAAAAAAGTTCATGTCCATGTCACTTTCCGAATCCTGTTTACCCGCATTTCCGGTCCCGACCACTTTCAGATATCCTTCCTCTGCCAAAACCTTGAAATTGGAGAAAAAGCTTTCCTCTTTGATCTTGGTTGTAATACTGACTTTCTGATAAACAGCCGGAGGATAGAAAATACTCAAAAACCTTCTGACAATCGTGTCGTATACCTGCCTTGCAGTATGTGATACACTATTCAATGCCTGCAGCCCCTGACCGGTCGGTATGATTGCATAGTGATCTGTGATCTGCTTGTCATTGACATACCTTGTTTTTTCTAAGCCTTTATGACTTCCAAACGCAACAATATCTTTCAGATAAGGAGATGCCATATCATATTTGGACAGACCGTTCAGATTTTTGTGAATCTCTTTTGCCACTGCTGTCGAAAGCACTCTGGCATCCGTTCTCGGATACGTCACCAGTTTCTTTTCATACAGTTCCTGGACGATCCGAAGTGTCTCATCCGGACTGATCTTAAATCGTTTGGAACATTCATTCTGAAGCTCTGCCAGATTATAAAGGAGTGGCGGATTCTTTTTTTCTTTCTTTTTTTCAATTGCAGTGACTGTGCAAGTAAGCGGTTCTCCATCGCTTAAATAGGCAATCAGTTCTTCTGCCTTCACCTTCTCTTTAAAGCCATTTTCCTTATAAAGATCCAATGACTCAAAATATTTAGAACCCTTCACTGCCTTCCATTCACCATCAAAATTCTTTTCTTCCAGTGAAATGCTGCTGAGCACTCTGTAAAACGGCGTCTTTACAAATTCCCGAATTTCCCGCTCTCTTCTCACTACCATACCGAGTACGCATGTCATAACACGCCCGACAGAAAGGACTGTGTATTTGTGACCAAGATAATTTGAGATACTATTGCCGTATTTCAGCGTCAGAAGTCTAGAGAAATTAATTCCCATCAGGTAATCTTCTTTTGCCCGCAGATACGCTGATGCGGATAAGTTATCATATTCCTCCAGATCTTTCGCTTCACGGATTCCACGAAGAATCTCTTCTTCTGTCTGGGAATCAATCCACACACGTTTTCTTTTCTTTCCTTTCACCTCTGCCATCTGTTCCACCAGACGGTAAATATATTCCCCCTCACGCCCGGAGTCAGTGCACACATAAATCGTATCCACATCCTGTCGATTCAACACGCCACTCACAATTTGGAACTGCTTTTTTACGTTCGGAATCACCTCGTATTTGAACTCTTTTGGCATAAACGGCAACGTCTCAAGACTCCATCTTTTATATTTCTCATCATACACCTCCGGATAACTCATTGTCACAAGATGTCCAACACACCATGTGACAATCGCCTCATCAGATTCCAGATATCCGTCTTTTTTTCTCGTATTCAATTTTAATGCTTTTGCGAATTCCTGTGCCACGCTTGGCTTCTCCGCTATGTATACTGATTTTCCCATCCTGGTTTCCTTTCTCTGCCGTCAATGCCTCTCCCGTGGATAAAAAGAGAAACAAGGCAGGGAAGAACCTTCTTCCCCGCCAAATGTTATTTTTATTTATTTTGCTTTGATATATCCTTTTGCAGTCAGTGTCTCTGCACAGAGGATTGCACCACCTGCTGCGCCACGTACTGTGTTATGAGAAAGTCCGACAAATTTAAAATCGTATACACTGTCTTCTCTCAAACGTCCTACCGAAATTCCCATACCATTTTCAAAATTGACATCCAATTGTACCTGTGGACGATTATCTTCCTCTAAGTATTGAATAAACTGCTTCGGCGCACTTGGAAGCTCCAATTCCTGCGGCAGTCCCTTAAAGTTCACAAGCTTTTCAATCAGCTGCTCTTTCGTTGGCTTCTTTGCAAATCTCACAAATACAGCTGCTGTATGTCCGTCCAAAACCGGTACGCGGATACACTGAGTTGTAATTACCGGTCCATCCGCTTTTACAATCTCTCCATCAACTACTTTTCCCCAGATACGAAGTGGTTCTTGTTCACTTTTTTCTTCTTCACCACCGATAAACGGAATAATATTTTCTACCATCTCTGGCCAGTCTTTGAATGTCTTTCCTGCCCCTGAGATTGCCTGATATGTAGTTGCCACTACTTCTGTCGGCTCAAATTCTTTCCATGCTGTCAGAACCGGAGCATAGCTTTGAATCGAACAGTTTGGTTTTACCGCCACAAATCCTCTTTCTGTTCCAAGACGTTTTTTCTGAGCTTCTATTACTTCAAAATGTTCTGGATTAATCTCTGGAACTACCATCGGCACATCCTTTGTCCAACGGTGCGCACTATTGTTTGAAACAACCGGTGTCTCTGTCTTTGCATATGCATCTTCAATCGCTTTGATCTCTTCTTTTGTCATATCCACCGCACTGAACACAAAGTCAACATCTGCAGCCACTTTCTCTACTTCATTTACATTGGCAACAACTAATTTTTTCACTGCCTCCGGCATTGGTGTCTTCATTTTCCAACGATCCCCAACCGCTTCTTCGTAAGTCTTTCCTGCTGATCTCGGGCTCGCTGCCACTGTCACGACTTCATACCACGGATGATTTTCCAACAGAGAAATAAAACGTTGTCCAACCATACCTGTTGCTCCTAAAATTCCAACTCTCAATTTCTGTTCCATAATTATCTCCTCATTTCCAAAAGTCTTTCTCACGCAAACAAATGTGTTTACTCGAAATATACTATCGCATTTTAATTGATTATGCAAGTGTTTTTTCGCATTCCTGCAAATATTTTGCATAGATGGCAATTACCTTTTCCATCGCTTCTTTTCCAGGCGCGCCAATCGTCATACGTTTATTGACGCATGTCTCCATGCTGATTGCCTCATAGATATCCGCCTCAAAAACCGGTGAAATCGCCTTAAATTCTTCTAGTGTCATGTCATCCAACGCGATATCCTTTTCCAGGCAGTACAGCACAAGCTGTCCTACAATTCCGTGTGCATCGCGGAATGCAACACCATGATTTACCAGATAGTCCGCTGCATCTGTCGCATTGGTAAACCCATTCTTTGCACTGTTTTCCATATTCTCCTTGCGGAATTTCATCGTTCGAAGCATCCCTGTAAACAATGCAAGGCATCCTTTTGCTGTGTCAATCGCATCAAATGCCAACTCTTTATCTTCCTGCATATCTTTATTATAAGCAAGCGGAATTCCTTTCATCGTTGTCAAAATCGACATTAATGCCCCATAGACACGTCCTGTCTTTCCTCGAACCAATTCTGCGATATCCGGATTCTTTTTCTGTGGCATAATGCTGCTTCCCGTACTGTAGGCATCATCAATATCCACAAACTGATATTCGTTCGAATTCCAAATAATCACCTCTTCCGAAAAACGGCTCAAATGCATCATGATCGTAGACAATGCTGACATCAGCTCAATTACATAATCTCTGTCCGCAACAGAATCCATGCTGTTCAATGTAGGTCCGGCAAATCCCAAAAGTTCGGCAGTATACTCTCTGTCAAGAGGGTATGTCGTTCCGGCGAGTGCTCCCGAACCAAGCGGACAATAATTCATCCTTTGGTAAATATCGTATAGTTTGGAACGATCACGTCGGAACATCTCAAAATATGCCCCCATATGATGCGCAAGTGTAATCGGCTGTGCTTTTTGAAGATGTGTGAATCCCGGCATAAATGTCTCGGTGTTTTCTTCCATGATATGAAGAAGAACTTCCAGTAATTCTTTTAAAAGTCCATCCAACACCTGAATCTCATCCCTTGTGTACAGTTTCATATCCAGTGCAACCTGATCATTCCGGCTTCTTCCTGTATGCAGTTTCTTGCCCGGTTCTCCAATACGATCAATAAGTGTTGCCTCCACAAAGCTGTGAATATCCTCATATTTATCCGAAATTTCAAGTACGCCTCGTTCCACATCACTCAAAATCCCTTCGATTCCCGCAATGATCTGATCTCGCTCATCCTCGGTCAAAATCCCTTGTTTTGCGAGCATCTTCACATGCGCAATACTTCCTCTCATATCCTGTGCATAGAATTTCTGATCAAACGAAATCGATGCATTGAAATTGTAAACCAGCTGATCCGTCTCCTTTGTAAAACGACCGCCCCATAACTGTGCCATATTGTCCCCTTCTTTCGTTTATTTTTTCTTGATTCCGGTGCTTTCTTGTTTCCTGTCTCTGACAGAAAACTCGCACCCACAGTAATCTTGTCTGTAAAGTCCAAATTCATTGGAAAGCTCAATGGAACGTTTGTATCCATTCTTCTTTTTAAAATCTGACTGTAAATACTTCACGCCATATTTTTCACCTATTTTTGCGCCAATCGTATTCAGCTTTTCCGCATTTTTCATTGGACTGATTGTAAGCGTCGTCGTAAAGTAATCAAATTCCGCTTCCTTTGCCATTCTCGCTGTCTCTTCCAATCGGAGCGCATAGCACTTAAAACACCGCTCTCCGCCTTCTTTCAAGTGTTCCAAGCCTTTTGCGAGCTCATAAAACTTCTCCCTGTCATAATTGCCCGCAACAAAAGAGATTGGATGCTTTCCTTTCATCTCTCCGATCAGCATCTGCTGTTCTAAAATCCTTTTTGTATATTCACTTTCCGGAAAAATATTAGGATTATAATAGAAAACAGTAATGTCAAAATAATTGCTCAAATACTCTAAGACATAACTGCTACATGGTGCACAGCAGCTGTGCAGCAAAAGCCTCGGCACTTTTTCTTCTTTTTCAAGCTTTACAATCAGCTTTTCCAGTTCTTTTTGATAATTCATCTTTTTCACCTTTTCCACGTAACCTCACAGGCTTGATTATACTATTTTCTCTTACTTCTAGCAAGCACCCTTTTCCCCTTTTCACATAAAATAGATATATATGAAATGGAGGCGCATTATGGAACATGTTCTTGAACTGAAAAACATCAGTCATTCTTATCATAATACAGAAGGAGAAACACCTGCACTAAAAGACCTTTCTTTCTTCCTGAAAAAGGGGGAATTCATAAGCATTGTCGGTCCTTCAGGCTGTGGAAAATCCACGTTGCTGTCACTCATTGCAGGATTGCTCGTTCCGGAAAGCGGAACAATACTAATCAATGGAAAACAATTAAAAGAAAGCACTACAAATATTGGATACATGTTACAAAGAGATCATCTGTTTGAATGGCGAACGATTTATAACAATGTCATTCTAGGTTTAGAAATCCAGCATATGCTCACCGCCCGCACACGCAGAAAAGCACATCAGTTGTTGGAACAATATGGTCTGGAATCTTTCGCAAACGCAAGACCATCTGAACTGTCCGGAGGCATGAGACAGCGCGCTGCTTTAATCCGTACTCTCGTGTTGGAACCGGATCTTCTTCTATTAGATGAGCCCTTCTCAGCTCTTGATTATCAGACTCGGCTCACTGTAGGAGATGACATTGGACAGATTATCAAAAAAGAACAAAAAACAGCCATCCTCGTCACACATGATCTTTCCGAGGCAATCAGCCTGGGAGACCGGGTAATCGTTCTCTCCGAAAGACCTGCCACCGTACAACAGACAATCCCTTTGTCCTTCTCTCTCGAAGAAGACACGCCGCTCCACAGACGAAATGCACCCGAATTCAAAACCTATTTTAATCTCATTTGGAAGGAGTTGAACCGCAATGAGTGAGACTTCTGTCTCCCAACAAAATTTTCTGCAAAAAAAGAGACAGCATAAGCGCATTGTTCACAGTTCCCGTTTTCTCATTCTCATCTTGTTTTTGGGAATTTGGGAATTCACTGCCTCAAAAGGATTTATTGATTCCTTTATTTTCAGCAGTCCTTCAAAAGTGGCAGCCTGTTTTTGGTCTATGGTCTGTGATAAAAGTATTTTTCTGCACATCACAGTCACACTTTACGAGACACTTGTCAGCTTTTTTCTCGTCATTTTGTGCAGTCTTCTTGTGACAATTCTTTTATGGTTCAGTCCAAAACTCTCCGAAATATTAGAACCGTTTCTTGTCGTTTTAAACAGTCTGCCAAAATCTGCGCTTGCACCACTTTTAATTGTGTGGCTTGGTGCAACTCGCACTACAATCATTGTCGCCGGCATGTCTGTCGCAATTTTTGGAAGCATCCTGAACCTATACACAACATTTATCAACGCTGACAAAGAAAAAATCAAACTGATCTACACGCTCCACGGGAACAGATTCCATGCACTGATGAAAGTAGTACTGCCAAGCTCCATTCCCGCTATCATCAGCAATATGAAAGTCAATATCGGTCTATGTCTTGTGGGTGTCATTATCGGAGAATTTCTGGCGGCAAGAAATGGTCTCGGATACCTGATTATCTACTCCAGTCAGGTCTTTAAGCTAGACTGGCTACTCATGTCAATTGTACTTTTGTGTATTATGGCTATGGGGCTGTATGCTTTGATTAATCTGTTGGAAAAATGGTATTTAAAAAAGTTCTAACTATCAAAATAGAGTGCAAGAAGTATTTCTGCAACTTCTTGCACTCTGTTTTTTCATCTTATTTTTTAAATAATTCCATAATGTCTTAATGCCTTTTCGATCCCGTCATCTTCCAAATCTGCAGTCCGGTACGCACAATATGGAAAAATCTCTTTCATGCTATTCCCCATCGCAACACTGTTTGGTACAAACTGAAGCATCGGAAGATCGTTCGTGCTGTCTCCAAACGCATAGCAATCTTCCAGCAAAATTCCATAATAATCCATAAGCATCTGAATACCGGACGCTTTCGAAATCCCCTTTGGAACAATCTCATACATTCCAGCGCCTCTGTCTATACAATCAAATTTCTCTGAAATATAGTTGTAGAACATCTTATAGTCACTCACTGTATTCACCCATACTACAAATTTATCAAATAAAATTTCTCCATCTTCCAGCGACTTTGGAATATCAAATGCTTTCGTACCGAACCTTGCTCTTAAATCATGAAGAATTTTATGATCTGGAAGCTCTTCATCAAAGAACACACGATTTTCCTCCTCAAACACCGCTGTGATATTGCATGTTCTTAACATCTTAATAATTTCCCTACAATATTCTTTTGTAAGTGTATTTTTAAAAATCGTCTTTTCTCCAACATAAATTGCCGTTCCGCATCCACAGACATAACCATCAAAACCTATCTCTTCTAAAAAATCATCAATACTAAATCTCGTTCGTCCCGTATTGATAAACACCAAATGCCCATTTTCTCTTGCCTTGCGAATTGCATTCACCGCACTTTGTGGAAGGTAATGTGTTCCCTCTGCCACAAGTGTTCCGTCAATGTCAAAAAAAAGCATTTTTCGACTCATATTGTTTGCCTCCTTCTCCATTCATGTAAACATTTAAACAAAAAAGTACCGCACCCTCTTGGAAATACTGATTTCCCTTGAAGTTACGGTACTTCTAATCTAGTCAGCTGAAAATCGGACTTGAACCGACGACCCCTTCATTACGAGTGAAGTGCTCTACCAACTGAGCTATTTCAGCAAGTGATTAAAACAAATCACAAGCTTTATTATATCGCATTTTCAAAAATATGCAACACTTTTTTCAAAAATTTACTGTTTAGCCTCTTCCTTCGGTAAATGCACAGTCATCTGCTGATAAGGTATTTCAATACCATTTTCGTCCATTGTCAGCTTAATTCTTTCTAGCAGCCTCCATCTCGTCGGCCAATACTCCTCCGTCTTCACCCATGATCTTGTTCCAATCACTACAGAACTTGCCCCAAGACTATCTACAAACACTAACACTTCTTCCTCTTTTAATACCGCTTCCTCTTCCATTAGGATCTGCTCAATCAACTGTTTTGCCTTTCTAAGATCTGCTTCGTAGGATATGTCTATCAAAAGATCCATTCTCCGCTCATTCTTTGCAGTCACATTGGTAAGACTGTTATTTGCCAATGCACCATTCGGAATTACAATAGTCTTGTTGTCAACAGTGGAAAGTTTTGTATAAAAAATTTGGATTTCTTTTACAGTACCTTCACACTTATTCGTGTCTTCAATAATATAATCTCCCACTACAAATGGTTTCAAAATCAAAATCAAAACACCGCCTGCAAAGTTCGATAGTGCGCCTTGCAGAGCAAGACCAATTGCCACACCTCCGGATGCCAGCAATGCCGCTACCGATGTCGTGTCGATGCCAAAATTACTTCCAATTGAAAAAATCAAAATAATATACAATACAAACTTTAACATCGAATCGACAAACTGCTCTACTCCTTTGTCTACCGTTGATTTTTGTAAAGAGCGTCTGACAATCTTCCGAAGCAGCTTGATAATTTTTGTTCCAATAAAAAATACAACCAGCGCAAGAAGCACGCGCACTCCAAAACCAATCAGTTCCGGAATATTATCATTCACATATTCCGCAAACTTTCCGACTTCTTGTACTGCCTCCGATGTAGCTTCCGTCACTTCTTTTGTAACTGCCCCATCTCCTACTGTATCTGCCAGTAATATCATATATACCTCCTATTTCAATGCCAAAAATGCTGCTAAATTTCCCCTCTTTCCATTGGATGCCCGATGTGAAAACAACAGTTCATGGTTGCAGCACGTGCACAAGTTCGTCACAGCCAAATGTGTTTTCAAAATCCCAGCTTCCTCCAATATCAACTCATTTGCTTTCCAAAGATTCAGTTGATATTTGCCATTTGTTTTCCTATAAAACAGTTTCTCCCAGTACTGCTGGTGAAAATTTTGTCTAAACGCATCAATGACGTCCTCGCTTACTTCATAACACGTCTGACAGATAGACGGTCCGATTGCCGCCAAGATATCTTCTGGATGACATCCATATTCGCTTCGCATCACTTCCACTGTCTTTTTCCCTATTTTCCCGACAGTTCCTCTCCAACCGGAATGACTTAGACCGATCACTTTTTTCACCGGATCCAAGAAAAACAAAGGGACACAATCCGCATAGAATGTTGTCAGACAAAGTCCCGGTTCATCTGTCACAAGACCATCCACATCCGAATAGTCAAGCGGTGTAGTCAAGCCTTTTCCCTTGTCTTTTGACGTGACAACGCGAATATTTGTCGTGTGTGTCTGCATGGAAAACACAAAACTATCATCCTCTACACCGATTGCATTTGCCATCCTCCGATAGTTTTCCCGGACAGCCGACTCGTCATCCCCTCTTGAAAAGCTTAAATTCATCGTACTGCAAACACCTTCGCTGACGCCCCCAAGTCTTGTCGAAAATCCATGACGGACCAATCCGGTGTCTGCCAGAAGTGGGTATTCCAAATACGGAACACCATTTTCTACTTTTTCCGTAAAAATTTTTTCATCGTTTTTATATGAAAACCCTATACTCATATTCTATCTTTCACTCCACAAAATCAAATGCATTCTTTAAAAGCTGTACTTCTGTTCCCAAAATACCTACCACATCAAAACGGCACGGCATCTCATGCCACTGATTTTTATAAACGTAATACTGTGCACACTTTGAAATTCTTCGCCGCTTCGCCAGTGATACTGCTTCCATCGGGTAACCTGCTCTCGCCGTCCTTCTGTATTTCACTTCACAAAAGACAAGATACTCCTGATCTTTTGCAATGATGTCAATTTCCCCTGCATTGCATTTGAAATTATATTCTATAATCTGATATCCGTGTGCTTCCAGATATTTTCCTGCAAGCCTCTCATAGTTCGTTCCTATTTTTCGTCTATTTTCCACTATATATCTCTTCTATTATAACTTAACACTTCAGTCTCAAACAAAATTTTTAATAAAGCTCATTCTATGAATCGGTGTAGCTCCAAGCGTTTTCAACGCCGTGATATGTTCCGCAGAACCATATCCTTTGTTACTCGCAAATCCATATCCAGGCAGCACATCATCATACTGAACCATAAGACGGTCTCTTGTAACCTTTGCAATGATACTTGCCGCTGCAATAGAAACACTTTTCGCATCACCCTTGATAATTGGCACCTGATCAATCGTCACTCCCGGAATCGTCACAGCATCATTCAACAACAGATCAGGCTCTGTCTCTAATTGTTGAATCGCTATACGCATTGCCTCATAAGTCGCCTGCAGTATATTGATCTCATCAATTCGTGCCGGACTCACAATGCCAATTCCTGTCGCAATCGCTTTTTCCATAATCTCATCATACAACTCTTCTCGTCTCTTTTCCGAAAGCTTTTTCGAGTCATTCAGATAAAGAATCTCACAATCTTTCGGCAAAATCACCGCACCGGCAACCACCGGTCCCGCAAGCGGTCCTCTCCCCACTTCGTCAATGCCGCATATATATGAAAAATGTGCGTATTTTCTTTCGTAAATACGCATATTCTCAATTCGTTCTCGCTCCATACAAAGTTTTTGTTCCTGTTTTTTATATTTTTGAATCAGATTGACTACTCCTGTACGCTCATCCTTCTCATATTTTGCATACAACTCGTTCAGCATCACTTTATCTGTAGCTTCAAATTCTGCTTTGATTTCACTAATTTTTTTATTCATGAGGAATCACCCCAATACTGTCTAATGGCCAGATCCGAATCCATGCCCTTCCAATCAACTCATCTCTGTGAAGAATTCCAACGCTTGGATCACGGCTGTCTGAGCTATGATTTCTGTTATCGCCAAGCACAAAATATTCATCCTCACCAAGTTCAATCGGCTCTGCCGCAATCCCGGCATCTTCCATCACTTCCAGCCCATAATTTTCATCCAGCTTCTCTCCGTCAATATAAACATATCCGTCCTTCACCTGAACTGTTTCTCCCGGAAGCCCTATGATTCTCTTGATATAATATGTATTTTCTTTATGGCTATATGGGAATACAATAATTTCAAATCGCTTCGGATCACGGAAACGGTAAGACAGCTTATCCACAATGAGATTATCCCCATCATGTAAAGTTGCCTCCATAGAGTGCCCGCTTACTCGTGTACGCTGCCCTACAAACGTTATAATCAGCCATGTCAACCCGATAATAACCGCGATATACACAATCCAACCTAATAATTCTTTTAAGATTCCCTTTGGTTCTTCCATCTAATACTCCTCTTTTCTGACTGTCCTATTCATAATCTTCCGGAAATTCCAGTGTAATCTTTCCCAGTCTTCCGTTTCTGAAATCATCAATCAAAAGCATTGCTGCTTTATTCGTGTCCAGCTCGCTTCCCCTCAACAGGCAATGTCTGTTTTTCGCAATATCAGTCAGACATGCATACGGATCTTCGACCTCGGTAATAGCATATTTTTCTGCCAAAACACCCGCATAATGCTTTTTCATAAACTGAATCAGTTCTGCTGCCAACTCCTCGGTATTTAAAATCTCATCTTTAATAGAGCCGATAAATGCAAGTCGCAGTCCTACTGTCTGATCTTCAAATTTCGGCCACAAAATTCCAGGTGTATCCAATAATTCTACATTCTTATTCAAACGGATCCACTGTTTCCCTTTTGTAACTCCCGGTTTATTTCCAGTCTTTGCACACGCCTTCCCCGCCAACGAGTTGATAAATGTAGACTTTCCTACGTTCGGAATTCCAACAACCATGGCGCGCACCGGACGGTTCAAGATACCGCGTTTTCGGTCTCTTTCCATCTTTTCTTTACAGGCTTCCTGAATCACTCCCTGAATGGATTTGATTCCACCGCCCTTCTTAGAATTTACTTTTACAACTGCAAATCCCTTTTTCTTAAAGTATTCTGCCCATGCGTCATTCTGTTTATCTTCTGCCAGATCCGATTTATTCAGCAAAATTAATCTTGCCTTATTTTTTCCCAATTCATCAATATCTGGATTTCTGCTGCTGATCGGCACTCTTGCATCCACAAGTTCAATCACAAGATCGATCAGCTTTATATTTTCCTGCATCATACGCTTTGCTTTAGTCATATGACCCGGATACCACTGAAAATGCATATTATCCTCCTCTATTTCACAAAACCAAAGTGATCCTTTGGCGCTATTACAAACCACACTTTTCCTTCAATCTCTGTTCTTTTCACATTGCCAATATCCGCCATACGGCTGTCTTCACTATTCTGTCTGTCATCTCCCAAAACAAAAAATTCATCACCGCCCAATGTAATTGGCTCTTCTACAATTCCCGGATCATCGATTTTCGTCGTCTTATAGTCTTCCTCAATCTTTTCTCCGTTAATCAGAATCTCTCCGTCCTTAATCTCTACCGTCTCCCCCGGAAGCCCAATGATTCGCTTGATATAATAATGCGAATTTTCATTTCCATTCGGTTTAAACGCAATAATGTCCCCTCGTTTCGGACTGCTTGCATTATATATAATCCGATTGATGAGTGTGATATCTCCATTTTCTAATACCGGTTTCATAGAATCTCCGATCGTACTCACTCTCTGTCCAAAATACCACACAAATACAAAGGCGATCAGACATACAACTGCAATCTGAAAAGTCCATATTCCCACTACACGAAGCAGATCAAAATTCACTCTCTTCTTTTCTTTTCCAAATTTTAAACGACCCATCTATTCTCCCTAATAACACAAAAGGGACAATATACAGTATGTACTTGTCCCTTCCTCACATTTACTATTTTACTAATTCTTTTACTTTAGCTCTCTTACCAACGCGTCCTCTTAAGTAGTTCAGTTTTGCTCTTCTTACTTTACCTTTACGAACAACTTCTACTTTTTCTACGTTTGGTGAGTGTAATGGCCAAGTCTTTTCAACACCAACTCCGTTAGAATTCTTTCTAACTGTAAATGTTGCTCTTGTGCTTCCACCTTGTTTCTTAAGCACTGTACCTTCGAAAACCTGAATTCTTTCACGGTTTCCTTCTTTGATTTTACCGTAAACTTTTACAGTATCACCAACGTTAAATTCTGGTACTTCAGCTTTTAATTGTTCAGCTTCAATTTTTTTAATAATATCGTTCATCTTGTGTGACCTCCTTATAATTTGGACGTTCTTAATACATATTCTGTATCAGAGGACCATCTCTTTCTTCTCACAACGCTCTTTATTCTACCATACTTAGTTTTCCTTGACAAGTGTTTTTACTAATTCTTTTTCTTTTTGTGTCAAATCTGCTTTTTCTAACAAATCAGGCCTTCTTTCCGCTGTACGAATCACAGATTGTTCTCTTCTCCACTTCTCAATATTTGCATGATGTCCGGAAAGCAGAATCTCCGGCACTTTCTTTCCATGCCATTCTTCCGGTCTTGTATACTGCGGATATTCCAACAGATTGTCCTGAAAGCTTTCAAATTCCGCAGATGTATCATTATGGAGCACCCCGGGAATCAATCGTGATACCGCATCGATCATTACCATCGCCGGAAGTTCCCCTCCTGTCAGCACATAGTCCCCGATTGATACATAGTCTGTTACTATTTCTTCCAGAACGCGTTCATCAATCCCCTCATAATGTCCACACAAAAAGATAAGCTCTTCTTCTTGCGCGAATTCTTCCGCCATACTCTGCGAAAATGTCTGTCCCTGTGGTGAAAGATAAATCACTCTGGGCTTACTCTTTGCCTTTTCTGCCACTGACCGATAAGCGCCGTAGACAGGTCCTGCCTGCATAAGCATTCCCGCTCCTCCACCGTATGTGTAATCGTCCACACGATTATGTTTGTTTTCTGCAAAATCTCGGATGTTCACTGCTTCAATCGTCAAAAGCTCATTTGCCATTGCTCTCCCGATAATACTCGTGCTCAATCCGTTCATCACCATATCCGGAAATAATGTTAATATATGAAAATGCATCCTCTATACCAGCCCTTCCAGTAAATGAATTACCATCTTTCTATTCTCAATATCTACATCTAAAATACACTGCTTGATTGCAGGGACAAGAACTTCTTTGCCATCTGACATCTCGATGATATAGACATCATTTGCTCCTGTTTCCATCACATCCTTCAGCGCTCCAAACAGTTCTCCATCTTCCGTGAATACGTCCATCCCAATCATATCAGCAATAAAATATTCATCTTTTTTTAATTTCACTGCATGTTCACGGTCAACCAAAAGACGCTTCCCTTTATATTTTTCAATATCATTTATATTATCAATCCCTCTGAATTTCAGGATTACAAATTGTTTAAAAAATTTAACTCCTTCAATTTCCAACGGCAATTGTTCTTTTCCTGTATCCAAAATTACTTTTTTTAACTTTTTAAATCGTTTCACATCGTCAGTTGTCGGAAATACTTTTACTTCTCCACGCACACCGTGTGTGGAGGAAATCACTCCCACCTGCAATAACTGCTCCATGAAATTCTCCTTTCCACTCTACGTTTTATGATAAAATAGACACCGCAATTACGCGATGTCTACGATTACTTTTTTATCTTCTTTAGCAGCCGCTGCCTTTACGACGGAGCGAATTGCTTTCGCGATTCTTCCTTGCTTGCCGATTACTTTTCCCATGTCAGAATCTGCCACACGCACTTCAACGATAATAGTTTTTCCTTCCACTTTTTCCGTAACGACAACGCTTTCCGGATCATCTACTAATGCTTTTGTAATTACTTCTACTAATTCCTTCATTACACCCACCTCCGTGGTACAGCCTATTTTTCAATACCAGCTGCTTTGAAAATCTTACCAACCATTTCTGTTGGCTGAGCTCCGTTGTTTAACCATTTTTTAGCTGCTTCTTCGTCTACTTTGAATACGCTTGGTTCCTGGTTTGGATCGTAAGTACCGATTTCTTCGATAAATTTACCATCTCTTGGAGATCTTGCATCTGCAACAACGATTCTGTAAAAAGGAGCTTTTTTCTGTCCCATTCTTTTTAATCTAATTTTTACTGCCATTTGTAGTCACCTCTTCTTTTAACTTTCTTTTTCTTTTTTATCTATGTGTTAAAAAGGAAGTCTGAACTTTCCTTTTTTACCACCAATGCCACCCATCATACCCGGAAGCTGTTTCATCATCTTCTTAGACTGCTCAAACTGCTTCACGAGCCGGTTCACTTCACTGATGTCCACCCCTGCGCCTTTCGCAATTCTGCGCTTTCTGGATGGATTTAAAATATCCGGATTCCGGCGTTCTTTGATCGTCATCGAGTAGATAATGGACTCAATCTGCGCCATCTTTTTCTCACTCTCTTCTGAATCAATGTCTTTCATCTTAGCTCCGCCAAGTCCCGGCATCATACTCATGATGTTCGCAAGGCCACCCATCTTCTTCATTTGCTTCATACTCTCAAGGTAATCTTCAAAATCGAACTGTGCTTTTTTCAACTTCTGCGACATCTCTTTGGCTTTCTCTTCGTCAATATCTTCTCCGACCTTCTCGATCAGACTCAAGACATCTCCCATACCCAATATACGGGAAGCCATTCTATCTGGATAAAACTGTTCCAAATCGGAAAGCTTTTCACCCATACCAACATAAAGAATCGGTTTTCCGGTAACTGCTTTGATGGAAAGTGCAGCACCACCTCTTGTATCACCATCTAGCTTTGTAACAATCACACCGTCAATTCCGATTTTCTCATTGAAACTGCTCGCCACATTGACCGCATCTTGTCCGGTCATGGCATCCACAACTAAAATCGTCTGATGCACCGTCACAGTTTCTTTAATCTCCTGCAGCTCTGCCATCATATCTTCATCAATATGAAGTCGACCCGCCGTATCTAAAATTACTATATTGTTACCATTCTTCGCCGCATGTTCCAAAGCTGCCTTGGCGATATTCGCCGGTTTGTGATTTTCTCCCATAGAGAATACTTCCACACCCTGCTTCTCACCGTTAATCTGCAGCTGCTTGATCGCAGCCGGTCTGTACACATCACACGCTACCAACAATGGCTTTTTCCCTTTTAATTTTAACTTTCCGGCAATCTTAGCAGTTGTTGTCGTCTTACCGGCACCTTGCAGACCCGCCATCATAATCACGGTTGTCGCCTGTCCAGGTTCCAGCTTAATCTCTGTCGTCTCAGAGCCCATCAGCTTGATCAACTCTTCATTTACGATCTTGATTACCATCTGCCCCGGATTCAGTCCATTCATAACGTCCTGTCCTATTGCACGTTCCTGAACATCCTTCACAAAGCCTTTCACTACTTTAAAGTTAACATCTGCTTCTAAGAGAGCCATCTTCACTTCTTTGAGCGCCGCCTTGACATCATTCTCCGTCAAACGTCCCTTGCTCCGAAGATTTTTGAATACATTCTGTAGTTTTTCTGATAAACTGTCAAATGCCATATTATAACTCCTCTATTATCTCTCCTGAAATCTTTCTGATTTCCTGTATCAATTGGTCTTCCCCGCTGTTTCTCACATCTTCCTTTTCCAAAAGCTCATTCATGCGGTGAACCTTTTCTTTGATTGACAGGAACTTTTCTACCAAATGCAGTTTTGCTTCATAACCTTCCAACGTCTTGTTGCAACGTTTAATCAGGTCATGCACACCCTGTCTGCTGATTCCTGCATCTTCCGCAATCTCACTCAGAGATAAATCCTCCAATACGAATTGCTCGTATATTTCTTTTTGGTGACTGGTAAGCAGTTCACCATAAAAATCATATAATAGTGCCTGTTCTAGAATCTCATTCATTTTCATCACCTTTGCTATCATAAACGATTTTAAATAAGGTGTCAAGCTTTTTTTCTTGACACCTTTACTTTTTAACGAAATGTAATCGTTTTATTTACACAATCCATATCTTCTATGATTGCAAGCGATTCCAAATGCAGCCCTTTGCTTCGAATCATATCCCCGCCTTTTTGCTGTCCTTTTTCAATCACAATTCCAATTCCCTCAACAGTCGCTCCTGCACTTTGTACCAGGTCAATCAACCCCTCCATTGCACACCCATTTGCAAGGAAATCATCAATGATTAAAATATGATCTTCCGGACCAATGTATTTTTTTGATACGATGACATCATATACTTTTTTATGCGTGAACGATTCAATCTTTGTAGAATACACTTCTCCGTCAATATTGATGCTCTGTGTCTTTTTTGCAAACACAACAGGAACACCAAAATGCTGTGCTACTACACAGGCAATCCCAATTCCCGAAGCCTCAATTGTCAAAATTTTGTTGATTGGTTTGTCTGCAAACAGACGTTTAAACTCTTTTCCCATCTCATTGAACAAATCAATATCCATCTGATGGTTCAAAAAGCTGTCTACTTTCAGAACATTTCCTTCCTTTATTATTCCATCCTTTTTGATTCTTTCTTCTAATAGTTTCATATCGGATACCTTCCTCGACCTGTCTTTTTATTCGCTTACTTTCTTTAAGTATTTCTATCTATCATATAAAAAAATGTTTTTACTGTCAATTTAAAACTGGAATTATTCTAAAAGTTTTTTTATATTTAGTTGCCCCCACCCCTGACGATTGTAATCTGCCCCCATATCACTGCTGCTCTCGCGAAGTTTGAGCTTGACTTCCACATTGGACATCTCCGGATATTTACTCAATAAATCCGCAATCGCACCGGATACAATTGGTGTTGCCATCGATGTGCCGCTTTTCACCACATACGGCTGTCCTCTCTGCCTCGCAAATTTCGCATTGCAGGAGCGAATATAGGAGCCTGGCGCTACAACATCCGGCTTACATACACATTCTTTTGTGGGTCCTCTCCCGGAATAGTGTTTCTTCGTGCTTCCCCTTTGGTCTATATAATACTGGTCATCAGAAGATCCAACCGTGATAATCTTTTTGCTGTCCCCCGGTGTTGTAATCGTCCCCTCCTTCGGTCCTAAGTTTCCCGCAGCAGCCACGACAACCAACCCCGCATCCCAAAGCGCCTCCACGCCATTGATTAATCTTTCTTCTTCTCTCTCGTCTGATTGCGGCAGCATTCCCACAGAAATATTTACAATACGTATATGATATCTTTTTTGATTTTCTAAGAGCCATCGAAACGCCTTCATCACTTCCGTCACATTACCATTTCCTTTTTGATCTAATACCTTTAAGACGATCAAATCACACTCCGGAGCAATTCCCCCGTATATTCCCTCAGAGGAATTTCCATTCCCAGCCAGGACTCCGCACACATGCGTCCCATGACCATTGTCATCATAGATGACTTCCTGTCCATTTACAAAATCTCGAAATGCCAGCACTTTATTCTGAAAATCCGGGTGGGGAGCAATCCCTGTATCCAGCACTACTGCCACCACCCCTTTCCCAAGATATTTTCCCTTTATAACATCATCACACCAATATTGAACGATTTGCTTTACCCGTTTCATAAGGATCTGTTTCCTTTTTAATTTAAAATATGAAACAGTCCTTTTTTTGTTCGTTTTCTTTCCCCTCTAAATATTTTCTTTTTTCAGGAAACATAAATAAGCCCTGCTACATATTATGAAGTGTAAACAAATTATATGGAGGCTCAATTATGAGTGATTTAAGTGCAACAAACTGTGGATGTGGCTGTGAAAGAAACGAAAGATCTGGATTTGGAAACAATTCCTGCTTATGGATTATTTTACTTTTATTCTGCTGCGGCGGATGCGGCAACGGATTTAGCGGCAACAACAACGGCTGTGGAGACAGCTGTATCTGGATTATCCTTCTGTTATTCTGCTGTGGCGGATTTGGAAGCGGATCCAACAACGGTTGTGGCTGTGGCAATGGATTCGGAGATGGCTGCTGCTAATCCTTCCAAAAAATTCCGGCTGGTTTAAACCCGGCCGGAATTTTATTTTTTCGTCTCCCTATTTTTGTCCTTGTTTGTTTTCACAGTTTTTTTTCCTGCTTTTTTTGCTGCACATTTCAAATCCAGTTCATAAACTGCATTTCCATCTATAATGAGCTTATGTTTCATTTGCCTATACCTCCAGTTATTCTATGTTATATTATATGTTCATTTCATAATTTCGCCCTTCTCCTCATATATATTTACAACGTTAGATTTAGGAGTGACTATGGAAGATCATGATTTTGAAAAAATGACCCCTTTTGATCAACTGATTTCCACACAAAGTCTGCAAATCCTGAAGCTGCTGATTCCATATACCCCTCCGGAAAACCAACGCTTTCTAGCTGTATACACAAAATTTTTGGAACTGCAGCACACCATAGATTTTTTTCAACGCTTTCACAGCGATGTCTACTCACAGGATTTTGAAAAGAAAACATTCTCTCCTTTTCATATCATTCAGGAAATCCGACCTTATATTCCTGCACAGTTTGGAGAAACATTTGACATGCTCATGAATATGATGGATATGATGGAGGTGTTTCAAAATATGAATGAAACTGCAGATTCTGATGGGAACACAGACCCGGACTTTGATCCGATGGCCATGATGAAAAATATGCTTGCGCCAGAACAGCAGGCTATGTTTGATATGTACAACACAATGTCTTCACAAGAAACCCAAAGCGAAACTGAAACAGAACCTCAAAACGAAACCCAAAACAAAGAAGGAGAACAAGAACATGATTGATTGGTTAAATGACCCTATGCTAAAAAATATGGATCCGATAAAGGTAGAGTTGATCAAGACAGCTGCCGCCCAGACGTCCGGAAAATCCGGTCGTGCACTCGCCCCTGTTTTGATGACACTTATCACAAACGCAAATAAAAAAGGAATCCGGTTTTCCCCTGATGAAATTTCATTGATTCTAGAATTGATAAAAGAGGGGAAAACGCAGAAAGAAAAGGAACAGATTGACCGGACGATTCAAATGGTAATATCCATGCTGAAAAAACAGAATCCCTAAGATTCCTCACAGCGCATGTTTAAATGAGGACACAAGCCAGGCTCGTGTCCTCGTTTAAAATCCTTCCATTTTTCGAATATTTCTCATCTGTCGCCTTCTTTTTCCACTCTCCCATTCTGCCTTTTCCGATTCCGTCTCCAAAATCAATCCCGGCACTTTAACCGGCTTATCATTTTCATCCAATGCCACCATACAAAAATATGCTCTGTTGATTGGACGACGGATACCTTCTGCATCCTCGACATAAGTGTCCACCCGCACTTCCATAGAAGTAGTTCCAACATACGTAAGTTTTCCTATCAAAACAATCACTTCATTTTGATAAGCCCCCTTCAGGAACCTCAAGTTATCTACAGATGCAGTTATCACATTCGTTTTGGCATGTCTTTTTGCGACAAGTCCCGCAACCTCATCAATCCACTGCATCAAAATTCCGCCAAACAGACGGTTTGCTCCATTCAAATGATTTGGTCTTACAATGTGCACTGTCTCCACTCTAGAATCTTCTACTTTTTTCTTTTCTATACTCATCCTGATTCCTTTCTTGCAAACGTCTTTTCTTCTTTCTTATTTTTTGCTATACTGAACAAAACATAGTATAACACAAGGAGAACATTATGCGAAATATAAAATTGACAATCGAATATGACGGAAGCCGTTATCAAGGCTGGCAGCGCCTTGGCAAAGACGAATCAACCAACACTATTGCGAACAAGATTACAGAAGTGATCAAAAAGATGACAAACGAAGATATCGAGCTTTTCTGTGGATCAAGAACTGAAGTTGGCGTGCATGCGTACGGTCAGGTCGCAAGTTTTAAGACTACAACAGATATGACCCTGATCGAGATTCAGTATTACTTGAACCGCTATCTTCCGATGGATATTGCGATTACTGATATTGAGGAGAAACCTGAGCGCTTTCATGCGAGCCTGAATGCAACTTCCAAAATATACATGTACCGCATCTCTGTCAGCGAAGTTCCAAGTGTATTCGAACGCAAATACGTTTATCACTCTTTCAAAAGACCTGATGTGGATCTGATGAAACAGGCAGCAATTCTGCTTGTTGGGAAACATGATTTCAAAAAATTTTCTACGGTAAAGAAAAATAAATCTACTGTCAAAGAAATTTATGACATTGACGTTTACGATGACGGAGAGGAACTTCAGATCACGCTGCACGGCAATGATTTTCTCCATAACATGGCGCGTATGATACTTGGCACACTTCTCGATATCGGTGTCGGCAATCGAAAAAAAGAAGATATTGAACTGATTTTTGATTCAAACTCAGACGTGGCAGCAAGTGCACCTGCTGACCCGAAAGGATTATACCTTCAGGAAGTACTCTATCAATAGGGACAGTCAAGAAGGACAGGACTATGTTTTTTCATAATCCCATCCTTCTTTTTATTTTTCCAAATATTCCATCAGTGCATCATACTGTCGTTCCATCAGATGATATCCATGCTCATAAAAGTTCATCAGAGAATCATAGTTCTTTTCCAACCGAGATACCGGTTTGATCTGAGGACGCAGCACAAAAATTTTTCCTCTCTTTTCCAAACTTTCCACCCAATCCATCGTCCGGTTGTACACAATCGGTCTTCTTCGAATACTTTCCACCAGTTTCGGATATTTTTTATATGCAGACTGATACAGGCGATGTTCCCCTCTTGTCATCAGTTTCTTTCGGTATTTCATATTTCTTGTAAGTATCAGCACAACCTTTTTATTGCCAAGCTTTGTTGCTCTGTTGATCGGAATGGAATCTGCAAGTCCTCCGTCCAGATACGGAACTCCATCTACATTGACGATTGGGGAGACAAGTGGCATACTGCTGGATGCACGGCAGATCTTCATCAGTCGTTCCTTATCACTTTTTTCCTTCATATATTCTGCCTTTCCAGTAATACAATTCGTCGTCACAACTTCAAACTCCATATCTGACGCAAAATACGTATCATAGTCAAATGGAAAAATCTCATTCGGATACTTATCAAAAATCATATCCATGTTCAGCAAGCTTTTTTCTTTGATAAATTTTCGGATTCCCATATAATAATCATACTCTTTTTCTTTGTGAATCATACAGTCTCTTGTTCTTCCTATCTGTTTCGAGACATAATCGACTCCATTGCAGGATCCGGCAGATACCCCAATCACATGTGACAGGTACACATTTTTCTCCATCAGATAATCCAACGCTCCTGATGTAAACACTCCTCTTGTTGCTCCGCCTTCTAAAACTAAACTAGCCTTTGTCATACTGTTTCCCTCGCTTTCCGTTCTTTATTATATACCTATTTTCCGCAAATTAACAGATTAAGATGTTCTCGTCTTGCCATTTTCCCTTTCCCGTGGTAAGATAGGCGGTGGAAAACACCGAAAACTTATTAAAATAAGAAAAGAAATCTCATGGAGGGAATGCATATATGATTAGCACAAGTAATATTACATTGCGTGTCGGCAAAAAGGCATTGTTTGAAGATGTAAATGTAAAATTTACAGAAGGCAACTGCTATGGTTTGATTGGTGCCAACGGCGCCGGTAAATCCACATTTTTAAAAATCTTATCCGGACAGTTAGAGCCGACAAAAGGAGAGGTTATCATCACTCCCGGAGAACGTCTCTCATTTTTGCAACAGGATCACTTCAAATATGACGAATACCTTGTTTTAGATACCGTTATTATGGGAAACCAGAGACTGTATGAAATCATGAAAGAAAAAGAAGCGTTATATGCAAAAGAAGATTTCACTGACGAGGACGGAATCAAAGCAAGTGAATTAGAAGGCGAATTTGCCACAATGAACGGTTGGGAGGCAGAGTCTGATGCCGCTACATTATTGAATGGTCTCGGAATTGATACCGAGCTGCATTACAAATACTTAAAAGATCTGACTGGTTCAGAAAAAGTCAAAGTACTTCTTGCACAGGCTTTATTTGGAAATCCGGATATTCTTCTTCTGGACGAGCCTACAAACCACTTGGATTTAGATGCCATCGCATGGCTGGAAGAATTTTTGATCAACTTTGATAACACAGTAATTGTCGTATCCCACGACCGTTACTTCCTGAATAAAGTATGTACACAGATTGCAGATATTGATTACGGAAAGATTCAGTTATTCGCCGGAAATTATGACTTCTGGTATGAGTCAAGCCAGCTTATCATTCGTCAAATGAAAGAAGCGAACCGCAAAAAAGAAGAAAAAATCAAAGAGCTGCAGGACTTTATTTCTCGATTCAGCGCCAACGCTTCCAAATCAAAACAGGCAACTTCTCGTAAACGTGCCCTTGAAAAAATCGAGTTAGATGATATCCGACCATCAAGCAGAAAATACCCATACATCGATTTCCGTCCAAACCGTACAATCGGAAACGAAGTGCTTTCTGTGGAAGGTTTATCTAAGACAATCGACGGTGTAAAAGTGTTAGACAACCTTTCTTTCACAATCAACCGTGAAGACAAAGTCGCTTTTGTCGGAGGCAATGAACTTGCAAAGACAACTTTATTTAAAATCTTAATGGGCGAAATGGAGCCGGACGAAGGAACATACAAATGGGGAGTGACAACTTCTCAGGCATATTTCCCGAAAGACAGTACTCGTGAATTTGACAATGACGATACAATCGTTGAATGGCTGACACAGTATTCCGAAGAGAAAGATGTCACTTATGTACGTGGTTTCCTCGGCAGAATGTTATTTGCCGGAGACGACGGTGTCAAAAAAGTAAAAGTACTCTCCGGTGGAGAAAAAGTACGTTGTCTTTTATCTAAAATGATGATCTCAGGCGCTAACGTATTGGTACTTGACGAGCCTACTGACCATCTTGATATGGAATCTATCACTGCACTGAACAACGGATTGATCAAATTCCCAGGGGTACTTTTATTCGCATCCCGTGACCATCAGGTTGTACAGACAACTGCAAACCGTATCATGGAGATTGTTCCGGGCGGAAAATTAATTGATAAGATTACAACTTACGATGAATATTTAGAGAGTGATGAGATGGCTAGAAAACGTCAGACTTACACTATGGACAATTCAGAGGAAGACAACTAAAAACAGAGCTGGTGCTCTGCGGATATTTTTTATCCGCATTGCATCAGCTCCATTATTTATTTGGGATCATCTCTATTCAATTGTCAGCAATACTTTTGAGATGCGGTTATCTTTTAGCTCTCGAATTTCAAAAGAAACATTCTCCACAACAACCTTTTCATGTTTTAAGCTTTCCGGAATATATCCCAAAATTTCAATCAAAAATCCGGAAACGGTATCATAATTCTCTGTCTTCAGATTCAAATCTAGTTTTTCATTCAAATCTTCAATCAGCATTGTTCCATCTACCATATATCTCTTCTCTTCAATCTGCACAATCTCCGGTGTCACACAGTCATGCTCTTCATTAATCTCTCCTACAATCTCTTCAACCAAATCTTCCACAGTGACAATTCCTGAAAATCCTCCATACTCATCAATCAAAACTGCCATATGATTCTGTGTTCTTTGCAATTCCCGAAACAATTCATCAGCATCCTTGCTATCTGGCACAAAAAATGGCTTTTCCAAAAACGGTCGTATATCTTCTTGATCCACAAGCTTTTTCTGCATTGCGATCATAAGATCTTTCATATGTAAAATTCCGATAATATTATCTATACTTTCTTCATAAACAGGAATTCTAGAATGTCTTGACTCTAAAACCGCCTCAATATTGTCTTCAAACGAATCAGCGATATCTATCGTAAACACTTCTCTTCTCGGTGTCATTACATCTCTTGCACTCTTATCATCAAAAGAGAATACCGAATTGATCATCTCATACTCGTGTTCCTCAAAAATCCCACGGCTGTTTCCCATCTCCAGCAAAGCTTTAATCTCTTCTTCTGAGACCGCCTCCTCTAAATCCTCCGTCTTCATACCAATTAAATGTAAAAATGCATTGGTTGATACAGAAAGTAACTTAATAAACGGCGATAATATTTTTGAAACCGTATAAATCGGCTGTACCGTAAAAAAACAGAAAGCCTCCGCTTTTTGCAGTGCGATCCGCTTCGGCACCAGTTCACCAAATACAAGATTAAAATACATTAATAAGATTGTCACTCCAAAAAAAGAAATCGTTCCGGAATACGGAATCTGAAACTGTTCCAGCCAGCGACTTAACACTTGCGATATTCCGGTTGCAGCCGATGCACTTGAGAAAAATCCCGCACATGTGATTGCCACCTGTATCGTCGACAAGAACTTTGTAGAATCCTCAAAAAGAGATTGAATGAGTAACGCTTTTTTATTTCCTTCCTCAGCCAGCACCTTGACTCTGTTCTTATTGACAGAGACAACTGCCATCTCGGCTCCGGCAAAAAAAGCATTCACCAGTGTCAGAAGCACCAGTATGAATAGTTGCATTAAAATCTGTGTCCCGTCAGGGTCTGTTTCCATAGTAAAAATAATCCTCCTTTAATCTATGCCTTTTGACATAATTTTAGGAGGATTATATCATCTTTTGCTTCTACTTACAAGATACTTTATAATTATTTTATATTTAGCGGATACGATCCGGAAATCCCACTTTTCTCTGCACCTTTCTCAAGGTCTTTGTCGCATAATAATTCGCCTTTTCTGCATTGTTCTTGATGATAGAATCAATATATGCCTTATCTTTTTCCAGTCTGGCAACTTCATCCTGCAATGGTTTCAGCACTGAGATAACTGCCTCTCCGACTGCCGTTTTAAAATCTCCATATCCTTTTCCATCGAATTCTTTGACAACATCCTGCGGTGTCACATTCATACATGCACTGTAGATATCAATCAGATTCTTCACTCCGGGTTGCTCTTCACGATATAAAATCTGTGCTTCCGAATCTGTAACTGCACGCTTGCATTTTCTCATAATCGTGTCAGGATCATCCATCAGATAAATACTTCCATTTACATTCTCATCTGATTTTGACATCTTCTTTGCAGGATCCTGAAGACTCATGATCTTCGCTCCCACTTTTCCGATATATGCTTCCGGAATTGTAAATACATCCCCATAGACACCATTAAATCGCTGTGCAATGTCACGTGTCAGTTCTAAATGCTGCATCTGGTCTATTCCTACAGGAACAACGTCTGACTGGAATAACAAAATATCTGCCGCCATCAATACCGGATAAGTAAACAATCCTGCGTTGATATTGTCCGCATGTTTTGCAGACTTGTCTTTGAACTGTGTCATACGATTCAGTTCACCCATATATGTATAGCAATTCAAAATCCATGCCAGCTCCGCATGTCCTGAGACATGAGACTGATAATAAATACAATTTTTTTCCGGATCAAGTCCTGCCGCAATATATAATGTCAATAATGCTCTTGCACGTTTTCTCAATGTGGCCGGATCCTGCCTCACTGTAATCGAGTGCATATCGACCACACTGTAAAAGCACTCATATTCATCACTCAGTGTAATCCAGTTCTTTAATGCCCCAAGATAGTTTCCAAGTGTCAAATTTCCCGTTGCCTGCATCCCACTGAATAATACTTTTTTATCATTGATCATGATTCCATTCCTCCAAGTCTAATCTTCTTTCTAGTGTATCACTTCTACATCTTTCCCGTCAAGATAACGATTTTTCTTTTCCTATTTGTTTTCCGGATACAATACAATTGCCTCTTTTAAGATCTCTGCTTTTCCATCTTTTATCTCTACAATTGAAAGCCCACAATTCTTATGAAGTCCTCCTGCCCAAAACTGATCGATCGTACTGTCCTTGATCACATTTAAGAGTGCGCACAAACAGGCACCATGTGTAGAAACAAGAATCGTGCTATCCTCATATTCTTCTTTTTCGCTCAATTCTTTCAAAAAAGATGCTGCACGTGCACGAAGCTGTTCAAAACTCTCCCCATCTGCTGCCGGTTGATATACCTCGGGCTTTTCGAAGAAATTCATAAAATTCGGATCTGGTATATTATAATTTTCTTCTGCATAACAAAGTCCCTCATAAGACCCAAAACCAATCTCAATAATCCTTTCATCTTCTATCAACTTAACCTCCTGTCCTTCAAGAAGAATCTGAGCCGTCTTTTTCGCCCTCTTAAGCGGACTTGTAAATGCTATATCAAACCTTACCCCCAAAAGTCCGTCCCGTGTCTCCTCTGCCAGCTGTATTCCATATGCATTAAGAGGAATATCCGCTCTTCCCTGCAACCTTTTTTCTTTATTCCATTCTGTCTGTCCATGTCGAATCATATATAACTTCATACCTAAAACCTCCTACATTTATTTTACCACACTTTGGCTTGTTTTTTGAAACGAAAATCAGTATAATGAATGCATAGTTTTTAGGAGGAGAAGAAAATGGAGAAAATCACTAGTTTTACAATAGACCACATCAGATTGGTTCCTGGCGTGTATGTTTCCAGAAAAGATCCGATCGGCAATGAAATCATCACAACCTTCGATCTTCGCATGACAAGCCCGAATGACGAACCAGTTATGAACACCGCAGAGATGCATGCGATTGAACATCTCGCCGCCACATTTTTACGGAATCATCCTGTATTTGGAAATAAGATCATCTACTTTGGACCAATGGGATGTCGCACCGGATTTTATTTGTTATTGGCGGGTGACTACTGCTCAGAAGATATCATCGAGCTTTTGAAAGAATTATTTACATTTATCGCAGAATTCAATGATGAGATTCCTGGTGCTTCTGCAAAAGACTGTGGCAATTATCTGGATATGAATCTTCCAATGGCAAGATACCTTGCAAAAAAATATCTAAACGATGTCCTTTTAGATATCAAAAAAAATCAACTCTATTATCCGGACTAAAAAGAAGTTCCCACGGGAACTTCTTTTATCGTTTTAAAACTTCTTTTTCTATATATGAAAAGGTTGCGTTCTCACCCTTTTCAGCCAACATATATAACAGGGTCTCCAACAGCGCCTTGGAATCTTTATGTAAAATCGTATATGGAAGCCCTCTCTGATAATACGCAAGTGGCTGACCGTCATCATACATCTCCTTCATATAGATCTTAGACGCCGCAATTCGATCAATAAACATCTCAACCACATACTTTTTTGGCATGCACATCCCAATCAGTCCTTTTTGTTCGCCCAGTCCATAGTCAATCCAATACTCATAGTGATGCTTATTGCGTCCCTTATGATGAAGCCATGCAGACGAATATCCAAGCTTTTCACGCTCGGCGTTGTTCGGACTTCTCGTCCCTTGATAGTACTTTGCCCCGACACGAAACTCTGTCCATCCATATTTCGACAAATCATGCATCAATCCCTGTCTGTACAACCCTACTCGGAAACATCCTTTCATAACAAGAATTTTATGATGTGTAATCGTACAAAAATGCTGCCACGCTTTCATTCGCTTCTCCTTTTACCTAACTCAAAATCATTTTTATTAAAAACAAGGCAAGCAGATGCACCGGATAAAATCCGTAAAAAAGCCACTTCATCTTCTTTCCCTGTGTGCCATTGTAAAGATAGATCGGAATCAATGCCAGTACCCCAAACACTTGAACTCCGCCCATCAAGGCAATATTAACAAATAAGACACTGATCGTTTTCCAAAGCATATCATCCCGGAACAGATAAAAACATAATATCATCAGAACTCCTACTCCACCATAATCTGTTCTCAGTAAATCAGCAATTAAAAACGATACCAAAGATACTGTCACCATCTCAAATTTTCCTGATGATTTCATCAAAAAATACATCATTACAAGACCGATAAACAAAGTAAAAAATATATTCTGGTGTCCGAATTCCAAAATCTTTCCACTGACAGTAAGGTCGAATGGAATCTCTGATAATAATGCTAAAATACCAATCCGGCACATATATTTTTTGATATCATGTGTGTAGAAGAAACCTTCCACCAATGTATATGCAAAAATTGGAAACGCCAGTCGCCCAATCACACGAAATAAAATCTGCTCAGGAAACAAAACTGCTCCAATATGATCTGCCAGCATCGACAGCATCGCTATCATCTTTAGTGTAAAAGAATCTATCTTTATCTTTTCTGCTATTCTTTCCATCTTCTACCTTCCTAAAAACATTATGATCGTTCTCTCATTGACAACAGTCTCTTTCTGATTTTCCACAAGCATTTCTTCTTTCAACTCTTCTTCCGTCGAAAAAACGCGATACCATCTCTTTCCTTTCGAAAGTGCAGGAAGTGCAAATTTATGCTCTGTCCAATGCATATTATATGCAATAAAGCAGTCACCTTCACTCTCGCCTTCCCCGTGATAATATACACCAAGCTGTCTGCTCGCCACATTTTGCGGGATCTGCCATGCACTCTCTCCGTGATAGGAGACATCCGGTACCCCACAGCTCATCTCATCTCTTCCAAGCAAAGGCTTTTCGGAGTGCAAAATAGGCAGACGCTTACGCAGCGCGATCAGATTCCTCACATAATCAAATAATTCTTTTTCTTTTTCAAGTTGCTTCCAGTTCAGCCATGCTGTCTCATTATCCTGACAATACACATTATTATTTCCCTTTTGAGAATTTGCGAACTCATCTCCTGCCAGCAGGCATGGTGTCCCCTGCGCCATCAGCAACAGAAAGAATGCGTTCCTCATCTGTTTCTTCCGAAGTTCCAAAACAGCTTTTCTGCGAGTCGCTCCTTCTGCACCACAGTTCCAGCTGTAATTGTAATCCGGACCGTCCTGATTATTTTCGCCGTTTGCCTCATTATGTTTTCCATCATATGACACGAGATCTGCCAGAGTGAATCCATTATGGCTCGTAATATAATTACAGCTTCTTTGTTCCTTTGACTGCTGTTTCAGCCACCACATCACTCCTGGTACCATCCCTTCGTCTCCTTTCAGGAAACGTCTCATCGTAATCTGAAAATCTTCTTTGTTTTGCAAGATTTTTGTTCGCTTTAAAAGTGGATCTGCCAAAATTGCTTCCATTGGAGCAAGCACCGGATTTAAAATAAATCCGTCAATATGATATTCCAGCACATAATAACGGAGGCACTCCTCCATCATCTGCGGCATAATGTGTTCCGAAAATGGAAGATTTAAAACCACTTCTATCCCCGCACGATGGCATGCCTTCACCATATCTTTAAGTTCTTTCCCCGTATTTTCTTGAGATGCATAAAGTCTTTTTGGTGCAAAGCAATAGGCATCTCCATATCCCCAGTAATTCGTATATTTTTTATTATCCAAAAAGTCATATACCGGCATACACTGGATCTGATTCACACCCAATTCTTTGAGATACGGAATCTTTTCCATCACACCCGCAAATGTTCCTCTTTTTTTTACTTTCGAACTGCTGTGTTTTGTAAATCCTCGAACATGGAGACTGTAGGCAATCACCTCATGATAGGGAATCTCAAGCGGTGTATCTTCTTCCCAATCATATGCTTCCATGGAAATTCTTCCTCGTTCGCTGCCATCTGCTTGTAATACCAGTTCTTTCACATAAGGGTCTGTCACAACCTTACCTTCTATTTCATAGTTATACTCACAATTCTCAATCGTGCTTTTTTGTAATGCAAGAAATCGAACTTCTCCCACCGCGTCTTTCTCTAAAAACTCGATTCTTTGGCAAGGCAGCTTAGCCCCCTTCTCATATATCAACAAAAAACAGCGTTTTCCTTGCTCTACAGCTACAGAAAAATTCACATACCCATTATTTTCTGTCACTCCAAGCGGCAATGGATGCCCCTTTTTTTCTCTCATGCCTTCAATCTCCTAATCTTCTCTTTTCCTACTGCCAGCCATCTACACCATACATCTCGAGATTATCTTTATTGATCAAAAATGTCTCTTCATATGTAATTCTTGCATATTTCTCTTTGTTCAGAACACTTAACGCCACTTTTGCAGACTCTTTTCCAATCTCAATCGGAGACTGTCCTCCGGTTGCCGCTATGAGAGAGTTCTCCTTTTCCAACTCTTTTTTAATCTCCGGTGAACCATCCACGCCATAGATATAGACGTTCTGTAATTGAGCCGCATTCGCTGCGACAAGTGCGCCAAGCGCTGTCGGATCGTTGCCGCACATAATTGCTGACACATCCGGATGCTCCTTCAAAAGTGTCTCAGCCGCACTCAGCGCCGTATTTAAATCTCCTTTTGTATCACTTCGTCCGACAACCTCAAATCCTTTATCCGCAATTGCCTCCTCAAATCCCGTAATGCGCTCATTGATAGAATTCATTGTTGGACACTCCAATATCAATACTTTTCCGCCTTCCGGAAGTTTTTCAACAAGGTCTTTTCCACATAAATATCCTGCATTCTTATTATCAGATCCAATATATGCATCCACATAGTCAAATTCTTTTACCTGTGTATCCACATTGATAATCTTCACATCTGCCTCTTTCAATTCTTCCAATGCAGGTGTGATTGCCTCCCAGTCAACCGGTGTCAGAAAAATTGCATCGATTCCCTGATCGATCATATCTTCAATCTGCTCAACCTGTACATCCGGATCCTGCTTTGGATCTTCTGTAATCAATGTATGTCCATCCTTTTCAAGCGTCTCACGAATTGACGACTCAAGCGTAATAAAATATGGATTCTCCATCGTAATTCCGCTGAATCCAAATGTATATTTTTCCTGCTCTTCTTCGTCCGTTTCCTCTTTCACCTGTGGATTATCCTCCGGTGTCCCTACATTTTTTTTACATGCCGATATGCCAAATACACAGACCAGCAGCAACGCTGTTAATGCTAATACTCTTTTTTTCTTCATCTGCTTCCTCCATAATCTGTTTTCTTATGAATTCCATCCCTTTATTTTAGCCCTTTTTCTAATAATGTCAATAGTTTTCCCTCTTGCAATTCTTGCCACAGTCTGATAGAGTTAGTATATCAATAAAAAAGGAGATAAAAACTATGAGTGAACATAATCATGATTGTGGCTGCGGACATGACGACTGTAACTGCGGCGAAGAAAACCTTACTGTAACATTGACACTTGATAACGACGAGGTACTGGAATGTGCAGTTCTCACAATTTTCTCAGCTGGTGACAGACAGTATATCGCATTACTTCCATTAGAGGATGCAGAAGACACAGAGGAAGGTGACGTATTCATCTACCGTTTTGAAGAAGATGAAAACGGCGAACCAACTTTAGACAACATCGAAGATGACGATGAGTACGAGTTGGCTGCCGATGCTTTCGACGAATGGCTGGACGAACAAGACTTTGAAGAATTAGAAGACTAATCTAACAGACCTTAAATTGGCAGTGACGTAATGTTGCTGCCTGTTTTTTATTACATAGGAAATTGAATGACCTTACCCTCTTGTCAACAGCTCCCCCACAAACCGGGATTGTGCCATCGACTTCCCATTACGTTCTTTTGTATAAGAGATAATCAATTTCTTTCGTGCTCTCGTCATAGCCACATAGAACATCCTGCGCTCTTCTTCCACTTCTTCTTTTGTCTCCGCCTTTTTATATGGGGTAATCGTCTCATTCGCCCCGATAATAAATACCAGATCAAACTCCAATCCTTTCGATCCATGCATTGTCATAAACGTGATTGCCTCCGGATCTGTCTCTTTTTGCTGCGACTGTCTCTTTAATTCCTCTGAATATTCTTCAATATGTGTAAACCACTCTTCAATCGTACGAAAGGCTTTTGCCCGCTCTTCAATCTCTCTCAGTACTTCTTTTAAATCTTCCATGTTGATTTTTCGAAATGCCGCATATTCTTTTAAAAATTCATCGTATCCGATATGTTTTCGAATATACTGGATTGCCCCGTACGGCGCCATATTTTTTAATATTCTAAAATCCACCTCAAGCTGATCGATCCGGTCGAGCATCCAGTCTTTGTCACAATAGAATTTTCGCAAACTCTCAAATGAAATCGTGGTTCCTTCCACACTGTCTCGCCCGATATAGCGGTTCGGACGATTCATAATCGCCAAAAATGATTTTCGCGAACGGTCTCCTAACGCCATCTTCAAATACGTAGTCAAATCCTGTGCAATAAAATGTTCATACAGATTCGGCATGCGTTCTTTCATCCGAAACGGCATGTTGTATTCCATAAATGTCTCCGCCAATGCACGTGCCTCCACATTTGTGCGAAACAGAACCGCAATCTCCGAAGACGGGATACCTCTTTTTTTCGCCTCCTGAATCTGACTGACCACATACTTGCTTTCTTCAATCGGATGTCTGACCTCCTGAATGTGGACGGTCTCTCCCTGCTCGTTCGTTGTGATAATCTGCTTTGGATAACGGTTTACATTGTGCCGGATCACCCGTGCCGCCCCATTTACAATCGCTTTTGTAGAGCGATAATTCACATCCAGCAAAATCTCCTTTGTATCAGGGTAATCTTTCTTAAACCCAAGCATGATATCCGGTCTTGCGCCGCGGAATCGATAAATTGACTGATCATCATCTCCAACAATGAATAAGTTGTTTTCCGGCGCCGCCAGCATTCGAATCACATCATACTGTACCTGATTGATGTCTTGAAACTCATCAATTAAAATATACCGGAATTTTCTCTGCCACATGCTCAAAATATCCGGTCTCTTTTTGAACAATTCATAGACAAGCACAAGCATATCATCAAAATCGATTTTCTTTAACCGCTTCCGTTCTTTCTCATACTGCTCGAAAATTTCCCGAAAAACCTCTTCTGAACAGTTCAAAGACTCATATTCCGCCAATGGAATCTGATTATTTTTGATATTTCCAATCTCCCCTGCAATCCCTTGCAAAAAATCTTTCTCATCATCAATATCAATCTCCATTCTGCCAATGACCTGTTTTAACAGCTGGTATTTTTGTTCCTCGGAAAGAATATTTGACGCATTCATCCTATATGCCCATTTTAAAATACCATAATAAATACCATGAAACGTTCCAAATGTGACAGGACCTGCTTTCTGTCCGCACAAACGCACAAAACGCTCTTTCATCTCAATTGATGCCGCTTTTGTAAATGTAATCACAAGAATCTCTTCCGGACTCACGTGATGCTTTCCAATCAGATATTCAATTCGTTTCGTGATTGTGAGTGTTTTCCCGGAACCGGGACCTGCGAGAACCATACATGGACCATCCTTGTGGATGACTGCCTGAACTTGAGACGGATTCAAACTCATACGTTTTCTCCTTTCCAGATAAGTGAAGGACGGGCAGATTCCCGTCCCTCTCCCACTATTTACTTAACAATTCAATTCCCTTGCGAATACGTGCTAAAGACTCTTCTTTTCCCAAAATCTCCATAATCTCCGTTGCACCGCCAGGTGTATTCTGCTTTCCGGATACAGCTGTTCTCACCGGCCACATTGCGTAACCGTTCTTGTATCCTTTTTCTTCTACATAGCCTTTCAGCACAGCATACAGCGCATCATTGCTGTAATCTTCCTGCGCCTCAAAAAGAGGAAGAATCTCTTTTAACACCTCAAGAGAAGTCTCCTCATTCGTCTTCATCTTCTTGTGTGTATACATTGCAGTATCATACTCCGGAAGTTCTTCAAAGAAATCAATATGTTCTTTGATGTCTGGGAAAATCTCGATTCTTGTCTTCACAAGCGCTGCAATTTTTTTCAGGTCATAATCTTTTGTAATCACTTCTTTGATGTATGGCTTTGCCAATTCATAGAATTTTTCAAAGTCCATTGCTTTGAGATATTCGCCGTTCATCCATTTTAATTTTACTGTGTCAAACACTGCAGGCGACTTACTCATGTGATGATAATCAAATGCTTTCACCAATTCTTCCAAAGAGAAAATCTCTCTGTTATCTGTAGGACTCCATCCAAGTAATGCCACGTAATTCACAACTGCTTCTGTCAAAAATCCCTGTTCGATGAGATCCTCATAAGAAGAATGTCCGCATCGCTTGCTCAGTTTTTTGTGTGTCTCATCTGTGATCAACGGACAGTGTACATAAGTCGGCACTTCCCATCCGAACGCTTCATACAGACGATTGTACTTCGGCGCAGATGACAAATATTCATTACCGCGAACTACATGTGTGATTCCCTGTAAATGGTCATCGATTACATTGGCAAAATTATAGGTCGGATATCCATCTGATTTGATCAAAATCATGTCATCCAACTCCGCATTCGGAACTGTGATATCTCCGTAAATCTCATCGTGGAATGTCGTTGTACCTTCTGTCGGCATATTAATACGAATAACATATGGCTTTCCTGCCGCCAGATTTGCCTCAATCTCTTCCTTGCTCAGATGCAGACAGTGCTTGTCATATACTACGATCTCTGCTCCTCCCTCTGTCACTTCAGTTTTCAAAGATTCCAGTCTTTCTTTGTCACAGAAACAGTAATAAGCATCTCCCTGCTCGATCAGCTGTTTTGCATATTTCAGATACAATCCCATCTGTTGTCTCTCGCTTTGCACATATGGACCGACTCCGCCGTCTTTGTCAGGACCTTCATCGTGAATCAGTCCTGTCTTTTCCAAAGTGCGGTATATAATCTCAAGTGCACCCTCGACAAAACGTTCCTGATCTGTATCCTCGATACGAAGAAGAAAATCGCCGTCTTCATGTTTTGCGATCAAATATGCATATAACGCTGTACGCAGATTTCCGACGTGCATTCTTCCAGTTGGACTTGGTGCAAATCTTGTTCTTACTTTACTCATATTCTAACACTCCTATTCTCTTTTGCTTTCGCTAAATTTTATTATATAACAAGTTGCAGTGTATTTACAACTCTATTTTCTCTTATTCTTCCAGTAACTTACTTGAAACCATTGTTTTGGAATTGATACCACAAATACAATTCCAAGCACGATGGCAAACGCCATCTTCAATGACTCGATTCCTTTCTGAGATGCAAGCCTCAGACTGTCTGTAACAAAATAATACGCCGTATAATAGACACCGGCTCCCGGCACAAGCGGGAATATCCCGGATACTAAAAATACCGTGATCGGACATTTCTTCCACACAGCGAAAATCCGCGACAGCAGCACAACAACAATCGTGCCCGCAAAGCATGCCATCGGCGCAGACCCAAGCGGTGCGAGCGCACAGTAACAAAGCCACCCAGCCATACCGGTCAGTCCGCAGCAAAAATAAAACCGCTTATGTACGTTGAACAGAATGGAAAATGCGACCGTTCCCCAAAACGAACACAACATATTTGCAATCATAATGCCATACCTCCTAAAATACTATTATAGGCCGACAACACTGTTCCTACACCGATTGCAATATATACGAACACAAGCAGCGCATCGATCATTCTGACCGTTCCGGAAATAAAATCACTGTTGGCAATATCTCTAATCGCATTGGTAAACGCAACTCCGGGTACCAAAGGCAGAATCGAGCCAATGATCACCTTATCAAGACTCACCGCAAAAGGAAAATTAATATTCGAGGCAATCAGTGCCAGTATCGTAATAAATCCTCCGCCCACGATATTAATGATAATCTTTGACATCGTGTGTTTCTGTGCAAAAATCACCAGCACATACAAAAGCGTCCCTATGACAAATGCAATTAAGCTCTCCCATATATTCGCTTTCAGCAGATAGCAAAAAGAACCGCTTCCAAGCCCAGCCGCCAAAACGAGGTACAAGCTTTTTTTTGGAGGGAGTTTCTCAATCTCTTCCAGACGCCGGAAAGCTTCATCAATCCCAACTCTTCCCGCTGAGATCTCTCTCGACAAATCGTTGACTTCCGTGACAATCCCAAGGTGTATCCCTGCCATTGGCACATGCTTCACCTTGGCAAAGTTCTCTTTTCCTTTGCTGTATGCTGTCAAAAAAATTCCATTACTCAGTACAAAGGAATCCACTGCTTCCACACCAAATCTTTTGCAAATATGTTCTATTGTCTCTTCTACACGGAAAATCTCTGCTCCGTTTCTCAACAAAATACGCCCTGCTTCTAACGCAAGTTCCAATACTCTGTGCATCTCAGGATATTCTTCCTGATCTACCTGTGTTACTTCCACTTCAGACATCTTCTCTGCCTCCCCTTTGTATCGTAATGCTATGATACTATTCCCTCTGTCCACTTGTCAATCATACTACATAAAATTTGCAAATACCGATGCGCCGACCACCGTGATCAGACCTGCAACTGCAATAGAAAGACTGCTCATCGCTCCTTGTACTTCACCAAGCTCCAAAGCTTTTGTTGTTCCTATCGCATGCGCCGACGTACCAAGCGCCAAGCCTACTGCGACAGGTTCCTGTATCCGAAATATTTTACAAATCTGCTCTCCTATCACATTTCCAAGTACTCCGGTCACGATGATCACTGCTACAGTAATGGTTGTAAACCCTCCGAGTTCCTCCGAAACTCCAATTCCGATTGCTGTTGTGATTGATTTTGGGAGTAATGTAACATATTCCTTATGGCTAAGTCCAAACAGATATGCCATTCCAAATACACTCCCAAGGCTTGAGAACACTCCTGCCACAATTCCTAAAACCACTGCTGTCAAATTCTTTTTCAACAACTCAATCTGCTGATAGAGCGGAATTGCAAGACAGACCGTTGCAGGTGTCAGCAGATAACTCAAATACTTTGCCGTCTCATCATAGACTTCATAATCTATTCCAAACACCTGCAATACAATAATCACAAAAATAATAGCAAGTAAAAGCGGATTTAAAAATCCCCACTTAAATTTTCTTTTTAAAAACAATCCAATCCCATACCCTGCAATACTGACTGTCACCCCAAAATAAAGCGAACTATTTAATAACTCTTTCATCTTTCATTTCTCCTGTCTTTTGTTTTCGTCGAATCAATGTCTGTGTCACCTTTCCGGTACATACCATCACAATCACCGTCGACAGGCAGGTGATCACGACAACCGGAATCAAAATCTCTTTCAGATCCCCCCAAACAACAATCAAACCAACCGCCGCCGGAATAAACATTGGCGGCATAATATCAATCAAAAAATCAGCGGCAATTTTCACCTGACTTAGTTTCACAACTTTTGTTCCAAGACAAATAAGCATCACTATAAGTCCATAAATACTTGCGGGAATAGGCAGTGGGAGCAGAGCATACAATAGTTCCCCCACAAAAGTAACCGCTAAAATCACACCAAACTGATACAACAATTTCATTTTTCTTTTCCTCCCGTTTTACGGCATAGAAAAGCGTGACCCAAAATCCGGTCACGCTTGTGTTACTATGCTGATTTCTCTTCTAATAATTTATCAATACTTACTAATTTTACACTAAGTACAAAAATATCTGCTGCAACTGCAAGTTCTTCCGGTGTCGGATACGATGGTGCAATACGGATGTTGCTGTCTTTTGGGTCTTTTCCATATGGGAATGTTGCCCCCGCTCCGGTCATTACAAGACCTGCCTCTTTTGCTTTCGCCACGATTGCTTTCGCACAGCCCTCCATCGCATCAAACGAGATGAAATAGCCACCTCTTGGGCGAATCCAGCTTCCGATTTCCAAACCACCCAATTCTTTTTCTAACACATTCAAAACTGTCTCAAATTTTGGTCTTAAAATATCTGCATGCTTCTTCATATGCTGAACCATTCCATGAATATCTTTATAATAGCGCGCATGACGAAGCTGATTCAGTTTATCGTGTCCGATTGTCTGTATCTGCATCTGTTCTCTAATAGCAACCAGATTCTCTGTTGATGCCGCAATAGCTGCAACTCCGGAACCCGGAAAACTTACTTTTGAAGTAGAACAGAATTTGTATACCATATCCGGATTTCCCTCTTTTTTACACTCCATGAAAATCTCCACCAGGGAATCTTGCTTATCTTCATATAAATGGTGGATTCCATAAGCATTATCCCAATAAATACGGAAGTCTTCTGCAGCCGGCTTTAATCTTGCAAACCTTCTCACCGTTTCGTCAGAGTATGTAATTCCCTGTGGGTTGGAATATTTCGGTACACACCAAATTCCCTTCACTGCCGGATCTGTGTTTACCAGCTGTTCTACCATATCCATATCCGGTCCGTCATCATGCATTGGGATATTGATCATCTCAATTCCGAAATGTTCTGTGATTGCAAAATGTCTGTCATATCCCGGTACCGGACATAAAAATTTCACCTTGTCAAGTTTGCACCAAGGAGTGCTGCCCATAACACCATGTGTCATAGAACGTGCCACAGTATCGTACATAATATTCAGACTTGAATTACCAAAAATAACAACATTGTCAATCGGTACTTCCATCATATCTGCAAGAAGCTGTTTTGCTTCACGGATTCCATCAAGCACACCATAATTTCTGCAATCCACACCTTCTTCGCATTTCAAATCAGAATCGCTTCTCAAAACATCCATCATCCCCATCGCTAAATCAAGCTGCGCTGCGGATGGTTTCCCTCTGGACATATCTAATTTCAGTCCTTTTGATTTCACATCCTCAAAACGTGTCTCCAATTCATTTTTCATTTCTAATAATTCATCTCTGCTTAAGTCTTTGTACGCCGCCATCTGCAAAACCTCCTGTTATTTTCATCACTATCTGCTATTCTATACGATTTTTGATTTTTCTTCAATGCTTTCTTGCATTTTTTTGTGTTTTTCCTATTTTTTAGTAGTTTTTAATTGTATTTATGAATTTCACTTTTTCTTTTCATTCATTTTTATACTATATTTCAAAGAATTTTGTTTCCATCCTTTCTGAAAAAGACGAAACAACGTGTCCATAATAAAGATTGCAATCGCAATCACTCCGGCAAGTTCCAGCGTATTTGTCAGATAATAGCTGGACATCGCACGATCTCCCTGAATAATGTAATATACAATCCGATACATGCCTGCTCCCGGCACCGTCGGAAGAATACCTGCAATCAAAAACACCGTAACCGGTGCTTTAAAAATTCTTGCAAAGGTGTGGGAGATTAAGGTAATCGTCATCGCCGATATAAAGGTGGCAAGAACTGTATCCGCTCCCGCATGTTCGCTCAAAAGATACGCCAGCCAGCCAACTGCACCTACGATTCCCGCACAGCCAAGATATTTTTTTGGTGTCTCCTGCAGAACTGCAAATGTAAAAATTGCAATAAATGCCCCTAATACTCGTACAATCATAAGAAACTCCTTCCCGCAACTGCTCCAAATAACGCCATACCGATTCCCACTCCAAGGGCTATCGATGCCGCTTTTAAAAAGGCCTCCAAAACACGAGCCCCTCCTGAAAGATAATCCCCCTGCAAGGTATCACGGATCGCATTCGTAATCGCCACCCCCGGAACAAGAGGCATAATTGCACTGATGATTACAGTGTCCATGTTGATCTCTTTCATTCCATATGTTTTCATTGCAATTGCAAGTATCGCAATTCCTATCGAAGACAAAATATCGATGATAATCACATTCATCTTCACTTTCTCTCCAAGCGTGATGATCGCGGCCAAAAGAACTCCCACCACAGCAGTAGCCGCGACATCCAGAAAACTTCCCCCAAACATCATTGCAAATCCTGCTGCGACTCCTACCAGTGCGGCATTGCAAAGTGTCCGATTATACTGCATCCCGCCTATCTTTCTCAGAGCCTGGTAGGTCTCCTCCAATGTAAGTTCCCCGCCACAATATCTTCGTGAAATATCATTGACCTGAATGACATGATTCAGATTAGTCGTTCTGTTATTGACCGCCTTTATAACCGTCATGGGCTGTTCCATATCCGGACTGTTAATCGTTGCCATGATTCCTGTCATCAGTGCCAACGCCTCAATCGACTCCGCCTTTGAGGTCTTCAAAATATGATACATCGTATCTTCCACACGATAAGTCTCCGCACCGCTACACAGCATAATCTCTCCCGCCAGCACAGCCGTATCCAATAGTAATTTATGATTCATTTGATAACTTTCCTAAAAATTCCTTCATCCTCGTATTTTGCGAGCCAAACACCTCATCCGGTGTCCCTTGCTCCACAATATATCCATTATCCATAAAAATGATCTTGTCTGCAACATTTTTTGCAAAATTCATCTCATGAGTTACAATTACCATTGTCATATGTTCTGCCGCAAGGTTGCGAATAACCTTTAAAATCTCTCCTGTCAGCTCCGGATCAAGCGCAGAAGTCGGTTCATCAAAAAACAGAATCTCCGGATTCATAGCCAACGCTCTCGCAATGGATACTCTCTGCTGTTGCCCGCCGGATAACTGATATGGATAGGCGTCTCCTCGTCCTTCCAGCCCCATCTTCAAAAGCAGTTCATTTGCCTTGGCAAACACTTCTTCCTTTTTTCTTTTCTGTACCTTAATCGGTGCATCTGTAATATTTTTCATCACCGAATAGTGCGGGAACAGATTAAAGTTTTGAAACACCAGCCCAAAATAACTTTTGATTTTTTTCAGCTGATCGGCTTTTGCATAGACTGATTTTCCATCATTTCCTATAGAAACTGCTTTTTCTCCCATATAACTCATCTCGCCACTGTCCATCGTCTCAAGCATTGTCGCACACCGGAGAAGCGTGGATTTCCCCGAACCGGAAGGTCCTATGATTGCGACGACTTCTCCTTTTTTTACTGTCAAAGAGATATCTTTTAACACTTCCAAATCTCCAAAGCTTTTTCTGATATGATTCATCTCCAATAAATTCATCTGCTCTTCCCCCTAACGATAATAGTCCATCTTCTTTTCAATGCGCTCCATCACAAATGCCACGATAAAGTTAAACACATAGTAAAATACTGCCGCTATAATCAGCGGGGACACACTTGCCTGAGACGCCGAGATTGCCTTTGCCACCGTGAACATCTCCTGCACACTCAATACATAAGCAATGGATGTATCTTTCACTAACGTGATCACCTCATTCGTAATCGATGGCAAAATCCGTTTCATCACCTGTGGAAAAATAATTTTCACAAATGTCTGTACTTTTGTATATCCAAGAATCTCAGCCGCTTCATACTGCCCAATCGGCATAGATTCAATTCCGCCACGATAAATTTCCGCAAAATAAGCGGCATAATTTAACACAAATCCAAGGATTACTGCGGTGTTCATCCACTCCGGTGTCATCTGCATCTTCAGTACATAATATCTTCCAAAATAAATAAACATCAGTTGTAAGATCAACGGTGTCCCTCTCATGATCGATATGTACACTTTCACAATCGTGCGAATCACCACGTTTTTTGACATTCGTCCAAAGGACACAACAATTCCAAGCGGCAGCGAAAGAATCAGTGTGAATGCAAAGATCCAAAACGACTTTATCATCCCCTGCGCCATCATGCTGAGCATCATTCCTATACTCATAATCTAAAACCTCTCTTTTCTCGTATTCTATCTGCGAAAGAAGAGGACCATCATGTTTGACAGCCCTCTATCTTTTTTATTATTTTCCGATTGTCGTGATATCTTCCTGAAACCATTTTTCGGAAATCTTCTTTATTGTACCATCTTCTGCCATCTCTTCTAATGTCTTTTGTACTTTGTCTCGCAGTTCATCATTGCCCTTCAAAAATCCGACTGCATATTCCTCTGATGCCAATGCATCGTCCAAAAGTACAAAGTCTGCTTTTCTCTGTTCAATCTGGTATTTTGCGACGACAATATCCATCGCGATCGCATCAACTGCCCCTGATTCCAGATCCATAAACGCAGTGTTATAGTCTGCGACAATCTTCAGTTCCTTAAAACTCTTCTGAAGCTTTTCCTGTTGTTCCAGTGCTTTTTGAGCCGAAGAATCTGTCTGTACATCGACAACCTTCCCCGCAAGATCTGCCTGTGTTTTAATTCCGGAATCTTTCTTTACAACAAACACCTGCTCATTATTGAGATACGGCTCACTCCATGTATACTTATCTTCACGTCCGGTCATTGTAAATCCATTCCAAATACAGTCAATTCCTCCTGAGCTCAATTCCATATCTTTTGCATCCCAGGAAATCGGCTTCGGAACAAATTTCATATCGAGCCTGTCTGCAACTTCCTTTGCCAGATCCAAATCGAATCCGGTGTATTCTCCGTCATCTCCAACGAATCCCATCGGCGGAAAATCCTGATCAAACCCAACCGTAAATGTCTTCTGCGTACCACTCCCACTCTCTCTTTGCTTCTGATCGTCCTTTGCTCCACATCCTGCAAATACTGTTGTCACAGAAAGCGCAAGAGCCATTATCAGTGCTATTTTCTTTTTCATAATTTATATCCTCCCATTCACTTTATCATATTATTACTCTACCACACTAAATTACTTTGTAATGATAGCACAGAAAACAATACGTGTCAACGAGAAATTCCTGCACACAAAAAAAGACGGAAGTTAAATCTCTCCCGTCCCAAGTCTTCTGTATTGTTCTTTCCATTCCCCCAGCATCTCTTCGCTCAATATCGGTCTTGACTGTTTTTTCAGCTCTTCTATCTCATTGCGCAGTTCCTGATCGACCAATTGATAGATTTCATTTTTTTCAAGCAGCTTTGCATACTTCTCACTGCTCATAGATTTTTTACAGCAATAAAGATATGCCCTGCGCATTGATTCTTCCTCACAAATCTGAAATGCTGCCTCATACATCTTAGCGGCCTCTTCATATAAAAATATTTTTCCATACGCAGCTCCCAGGCAGCCATATACTCTTCCGTAAAATTTTCCATCCACACTGTCATCATGAGCGCCGTGTATGATGGACTGATAGATCAGGATTGCCGGTTTCACTGCGCCGCTCTCTAAAAGATTATCTGCTTTATATTTCTTTCTCTCAATCTCTTTTTGGTTCTTCAACTGTTCTAACACATTTTGAATCCGTCGAAGTTCTGTAGTTGTATAAATGGAAGCATAAGCGAGAATTGTCACGACAAACTGCTCCACAGACCCATGCTGTTTTAAGGATTGTCTTAAATTCTGGGCAAGTTCCGTCAATGACAGTTCTTCTTCCAGCCAGTCGCAAAGCTGTTCATTCATAATCGTATAATCGATGAGATACAAATTATTACACAGATAATAACACAATTCTTCGATTGTATAAATTTTCCGATGTATCCTTGTAATCTCATATGGTTGCTTCGCTTTCTTTTTATAACAAAGAATTAAACTGCCCATCATTTCCTCCTAAATGTATCTCTTTTTCTTCATAAAAATCTGTCGCCGGGAAAAATTCTCCAAATCCGATGTCCTGGAAACTGATCTTACATGTCTTTTCATTCAGGAACACCGTCTTGACCTGAAGCCTCAATGCATAATCTTTTCTCTTTGGCAGCCCTGCCATTGATATCGTCTCCACACGCATCTGATTCCCCGTAAGTGATTCGATATGCATCTCAATATCGTCCGCATCTTCCAAAAGCACTTCAAACTGCATATCAGCCTCATACCATCTCGTCCCCCACGGAACGATCGGATACCATTCATCCTGTCCGTTGATACGCATCTTCAAACAGATCTGCTCCGTCATCTTTGTATCATCCAGATATATCGGACCTTCTTTATAATCCAAACTCTTTCTGTATGCGGTATAACATGCTCCCTTGCTATAAAGATTGTTTCCTAAAAACGCCCTTCTTCCATTGCACAGTACTTTCAAAGAGAGCGGATACCAATTGTTTTCAAATCCCTCTCCGGTCAAGAACACAGAAGAAACAAGCTTTTTATCAAACACTCCCTGCACAAACTGTTTAAATCGATTGTCTGCTGCCTTTGCCCGATCTACATTCAGAACCGGATACACCGCTGCCAGCTCTTTCATCTGTGCGCTTGCCACTTCATCCACCGTCACAAACGTATCTGCTCCTTTTCCAATCCCCATGCGGAGCTTTCGAAGCATATACGCTCTCACCTCATGGCGGTCACAGTGAAACAAAGCAGCCTCATAATGCCATAATTCCTTTGGCTGATAGAGCATATAATTACAAAAGCTTTCTTTATAGTCCTGCACATAAATACAGTCTTTTGCCACGCCGATGCGCTGTCCGATTCCTTTTAAGATCTTTCCGATATCCACGCTCATACGCGGAACCGTAAACACAATCTGCTCAATGTGTTCAAACTTGTCCAACGACAGCTCTATGAATTTTGCCAAAAGCCAGACTGCCTCATAAGTTTCCTCATCCAGCAAAACTTTTTCTTTTGCAAGCGACCTCACAAGCAGATTGGACACTGTATGTCCTTCTTTTAACACGTCGGGACGCTTGGCATCATTTCCAAAGAGCCACACATCTCCCTTCCGCCCAAGCACAAGTGGAATCTGGTAGTTATCTGCCACAAGCTCCATCGTCTGCGGTTCCTGCTGTGCTTCACTGTAAAAACTGATCTGGCAGTTCTTTTCATTTAAATCATACCCTAAAATATTTCCTGTCACGCTGTCATCCCCCATTTAATATGCCTGAAATATCTGCCCGGCAATCTCTTCTTCCTGCTGATATGCTTCCATTGCCCTTTTCTTTTCTTCCTCGTTCAAATCAAGTATAGCATTCAACTGTCCGAACTTCCCAACCGGACAAACGTCTCTTTCCAGCTTTACATTCATTTTTTCACTTACGATTTTTCTGTCTTTTCGTGTCTCTTTGAAATAGTATCTCAATGTCTCATCTTTATATAAAATGAATTCTTTTGCAAAGACAGTGTCATACATCGGAAGAAGTGATTCACTCTGATAGTCCAGTTTCTCCATCTCTCCTCGATTGATCTGATATGCAATCTTTACCTTGCTGTTCGGTGCTGCATGATATTCTACAATCACCTTATCATACAACTGCACCTCCCGAAGCCAGCTTTCCGGATACGACAGATAAAACGAAAATACCAGTCGCTTTTCGCACATCTCTCTCAAAAATTCTCGGAGTATCTCCTCATATTCCATATGATCAGGAAGTCTGTCGGCATAAAATTTCAGCACTGCCACTTTACAAATATCCGCAAGATATTCTTTTTCCTGATATTCCTTCATAATAATTGCAAGTACATTTTGTCCTGTCACTCGATCATGCACCACAAATTCTTTTGCCACATAGGCAAGATATGCCTGTTTTAAGCGGAAATACGGATTTCCTTCGTAATAATCCTGAAAAATCGCTTCCTCCGAAAACAACATCTCCGAAAACAGCATCTGAGAAATAATTCGTTCGGAAAGCGCATGTGTCTCCACCTCATATTCTTTCGCCCGTTTCCAGACTAATTTCATGTCGCGCGTTGCCCCGCAATAAAAAGTTGCAAGGTAGGTCAAAAGCGCTTTGTCATAATATCCTCGTTTCATCACCTCAAAGGTAAGATACAGAAGGAAATCATCTTCCGTCTGCCCCTCTTCACGAATTTTCTTCGTACACATCAGGAATACTTCCTGCTCGTCAAACGCCTCAATCCCATATGTCCTCAAATTTTCAAAAGTAACTGGTATGGATCTCTTTTCCTGCTCTTTCTGTGTTCTGTCCGTCATGCGTTTCTTACACATCTCCAGAAAACGGATCTCATAGAACATACGTCTCGCATCATACGGAATCGACTCTGTATAGTGTCGTCCATTCTTTGCTTCCCACACAATCCGTGCGTTCTCATCATAAAGATAAATCTTAGCTCCTTTTTTGGAATACGCAACTCGCTGTCTAATCGAACCATCCTCTTCAATGACAAGTACATATTTGACTCCGGATTTTTTTACTCTCACCCAGTATGCATGGCAAATATCATATAATGCATCTAATCGCTCCGGTGTCATCTTCTCTTCCACCAAAAAGCGATTGTAGATAATTCTCAACTCCTCGCTGATCTGTCTTTTTATAAGCTGATCCCACGCAAATGTCTCCATCTCCTCTTGATAGTGCCTGTAAATCTCACTCTGCTCATCCTCATAGGTTAAAATATTTGCATACAAAATCGCTGCTTTTTGCTCATCCAAAGTATTTCCGTGCATAAAATACAGATATACAATTCTCGGCAGTGCCTTTCGCAGCCTTCTTCCATCAATCGACATCATATAATACTCATAAAGCTGTGCGATCTTCAGTTCCTGTTTCACCGCTTTTTCATACCATTTAAAGCAGGAAATTCCCGTCTGGTTTCCTTTGATCAGCTGCATGCAGATTGCATTCAGCACCTTCTGATCTGCATAAGTTTTATAAAGCCGCTCCAAAATATAGTACAGACGTTTATCATAATCTTTCTGATGGCTAATCAGTTCCGCCGCATACTCTGCAAGCTCTCGTGTGATCAGCTTATACTTGATTGCAAAATTCAGCACCTGTATCTCAAAATCTCCCAGTTTTCTGAGGAGAATCACTTGGTTTTTCAGGCAGAGATATGCCTCTGCATAAAACAGGACATGGTTCGTTCCATTATAGAACTGTCTTTCCAGCATCCGGAACCGTTCACTGTCACTTTTGTATTTCGGATCTAAATTCACCAGCATACAGAGAAGCTGCCAGGAATACGGATATTTAATGTAGAGTCGGTTCAATTCTTCCAGCACTCGGTTCGTATGACTTGTATCCTCTCTGAGCAATGCAGTCAAGAAAAGGTAATAAGCACTGATCTCCGGTTTCTTTCCAATTGCAAATCGATTGTAATTGAAATTCTCCAAAATCCATCTTGCTTCTTCTTTTTTCTCTCCATATAAATAAATATGAGCCTGTATCAACAGGTAGTATTCGTTCTCAGGTTCCAAATCCCGAAGCTGCTTTGCTTTCTCAATCTCCTTTTCCACCCACTCATTTCGGTCAAGTTTTCCTGAAATGTACGCAAGATATTCTTTTAATCCCTGTGCCTCCAGTAATTCTTTTTCTCTTCCCGCACCACTGTTCGAAATATGCTGGTATACCAAAACATCCACATGCAAAACTTCATATGGTGTCTCTATAAAAATACGTCCATAATTCTTTCCTGCATGTAGTTTTTTCTCTTTTATACTGTATTCAAGCCGGTAACTGTCCCCCACAAAGTCATCCGTTGTAATCTCCTCATCTCGAATCTGAATAAATGCTCCATCTGCCCAAATTCGGATTGGAACAAAGCCCCACGTGTTTTTCGTGATCTCAATCCAGTCTTTCTTTTCTTCCAAAACATCATGTAACTGGCGTTCTTCATCGGAAAGTGTAAGGAAGATCTTTTCTTTCTGCTTGATCCCGACAAGAAATTCTTCTAATGCCTCCTCATCGAGCGCCCATTTGCGCATATTGTCATAAAGATTCTTAATTCTCAATTCTTCATACTTTAATACGTCATAAAATTGTCTCGTACGGAACAGCCTTCTTGCCTCTGAAAAGTCTTTCATCGCAAGCCGCTTAAAGTCTTCCACATTCTGTATCTTTCCATAGGAAGTCATAATAAACGGCTTCTCAATCATCGCCGTGAACGTAAGATCATATTCTCCGCCGTTACACATCACAGTAAATTTCCCATGTTCTGTCTGCCCCGGCTTTAATCCGGCAGAATCGTATGTAAAATTCACTTTCACCGGATTCCCCTCAAATCCTTGTTCACTGCACTGAATACGAAAAGAAGACGGATAGACAATCCCTCGGATATCCCCCTCTTTTTGATTCTGTATCATAAAACTTCCGCTGTAAACTTCCCCTTCTCCAATCATCATGCGGATATGAGTCTCCGGGAAGACGATCTCCGGACACTCGGTTCGAAAATCTCCTTTCGAAAATTTCTTTATCTTGTTCTTCATCTAGTCACCTGCTTTATGTTTCTTTCGTTGCATTTTCTCCAAATATCATTATAATAAATTATAGCATCATTCTACTATTTCTGGCAAGCGAATATAAAGGAGGGTTTTATGAAGAAACATGCACAATTTCACGGAAGTGATCTAGAAGAAATAGAAAAAATTTACCATATACCAAAAGAAGAGATTGTCTGTTTTGGTGCTAATGTCAATCCGCTTGGATTGTCCGCACAAGTAAAAAAACAACTTTCCGAGCACCTTGATATCATCACCGCTTACCCTGACAGGAAGTACAGTTCTCTTCGTCAGGCAATCGGGCAATACTGTGACATCGATCCGAACTATATCGTAGTCGGAAATGGCTCCACCGAATTGATTTCTCTTTTGATTCAACATCGCACACCTAAAAGCGCGTTGCTGCTCGGTCCAACCTATTCGGAATACGAACGAGAGCTCTCTCTTTGCGGCGGCAAGCTTTCCTATTATACGCTCTCTGCTGCAAAGGATTTTCAATTGGATGTATCAGATTTTTGTCAAAATCTCAATCATACTATTGATCTGCTGATCATATGCAACCCCAATAACCCTACTTCTTCTACAATCTCTGTGTCAGATTTGAAAACTATCGTTCAGACCTGTCAGAAGTTGGATATCTTTGTGATGATCGATGAAACTTATATTGAATTTGCCTCCTCCATTCCAGCGCTCAGCGCTGTCTGCCTTGTCCCTGATTACGATAACCTGATGGTATTAAGAGGTGTGTCCAAGTTCTTTGCGGCACCGGGCTTAAGACTTGGATATGGCATGACAAGCAATGAAGATTTTCGCAACATTCTGAAAGAGTATCAGAATCCGTGGTCGTTAAACAGCATCGGGGCATTCGCGGGAGAATTGTTCTTACAAGACACCGACTATATTCAAAAGACAAGACAATTAATCGAAACAGAACGGACAAGAATATATGAAACCTTGCAGACGATACCAGAACTGAAAGCATTCAAACCTTCGGCAAATTTTGTTCTGGTGCAGATTTTAAAGGAAGGCGTAACTTCATTTGATGTGTTCGACAATCTGATCCGTCAAAAATTAATGATTCGAGATTGTTCTTCTTTCGAACAGTTAGATGGCGAATTTATCCGCTTCTGTATCATGAGTCCTGAAGAGAATACACGACTGCTGCATGCACTCAAGACATTTTTTTCGGAAAACTAAGTAATACAAAAAGGCCGGATATGTGCATCTCGTTATAAAACGGCTGCGTATCCGGTCTTTTCTCCTATTTTTTTAAGATCAGTGCAACAAACACCAAATCTCTTTCCCCTGTATTTTTCAATCCATGTCCATCACCATCTTTACAGAAAAATACATCTCCTTCTTTCGCCGGAATCTCTTCTCCATTGTCTACATACACCCCGTTTCCGGAAAGGATATAATATGTCTCAGTCTCTCCATGATGCTCATGATATCCAAGTACCGCTCCTGGTTCCAGCGTCACCTCTCCGAACAATCCACAGTGTTCTCCCATCTGTTCCTTGTCAATGAGAACTTCTTTTCTGAGAATACCTTTTCCACCGCTTGCACCTTCAATTCGTTCTACAATTCTTTCCTCTTTTGTCGTCATAACTGTTCCCTCCATTTCATTTCACTACTTGCTATCATAGCACCCTCCAGCCAATTTGACAATGTCTTTGCGCAGAGAAGACGCAGCAAAACCTCTTTCATTTCACTGCGCCTTTTCACAATATTTATTTTACAATCCGGTAATATTCTTTTGCGGTAATCGCAAATACAATCGCATAAAATACTGCAAACACAATCACTGTAATAATCGTGGATGTCATAAACAATGACACATTTGTCAAATTCATCAGTGAAAGAAGTTTTGTGATTACTTTAAACGCCACCGCTATATGCACAACCGCAACTACAAGCGGAAGGAAGAATACGATCATTACCTGACTTCGGATCGACTGTTTTACCTCACGTCTGCTCATACCGACTTTCTGCATGATCGCAAATCGCTCTTTATCGTCATATCCTTCTGAAATCTGTTTGTAGTAGATAATCAGTACCATCGCCATCAGGAACAGTGCTCCTAAAAAGATGCCAAGGAATAAGAAAGATCCATAAAATGAATACATCATGTCGCGCTCTAATTCCCTGCATTCTACCGGGGATAATGCATCGATTTTTCCCAATGAATTACGAATCTCTTCCAATGCCGGAAGCTGGTCTTTCACACTCTCACGAAAATCAATATTTCGATAATAACGATTTCCCATATTGTCTGCGTAAGTTTCTGAGAGATGATCGATTATCGACTGGTTTGGTACTATCAAATAATAGATATCAATCATCATATATGTTTCTTTATCCACCTTCATATCTTTCAGGTTTTTTCTGACTTGATATGTGGTTCCATCTATCTCGATCTCGGACGGTTTGCTCTTACTTTTCGTTGAGTATAAAAGCACTTCATTTTCAGATAGCTCAACATTTTTGTGTTCCAGTTTATTATAAGTGTCCTGAGTCATCAAATACATGCTTCCATAAGACCCTTCTTTGACAGAAGTCATATCATCTTTAGACAAGATAAACTTATTTTGTACTCGGTTGACCGCAAATGGTGTCGCCTCATACTGCTCATCATTCCGGTAAGTAAGCCCATATTTTTCTACTATATCTGTGATGGTCTGATCAATGGATGCTTTTTCTTCCTCCGACAACTCCGTTCCGGAAATTGTCACATCATGCGGAAATCTTGTCTTTAATATATCCTCCATCCCAACATACAATGCCACTGTTGTGGAGACCATAACAAGCACCATCGTACTCAAAATACAAATGTTGGCAAGTCCCACCGCATTTTGTTTCATACGATATAACATTCCTGAAACAGATGTAAAATGTTTCGTATTGTAGTAAAATTTTTTATTTTTCTTTAACAGTTTCAATAAAGCAATACTTCCTGCTGTAAAAAGTGCGTATGTTCCGATGATAACAAGTATCACGGCGACAAAAAACAGACCCATTGCTGTAAGCGGTGATTCCGTTGTCTGTGCGATATAATATCCGCCTCCCAGTGCAGCCACGCCGATAATAGTCATAATGACTTTTGTTTTTGGTTCTTTCTCGCCCTGTTTTCCACCATGGAGCAATTCAATCGGATTGGCAAGTTTGATCTGGATCAAATTAAAGAGCAGATTCGCCGCAAAGATCCCATTAAACAAAAATAATGTCCCGCTAATTGCTTTTATTTCTATTGAAAACTTCAGCGCTACGTCAAAATGTAACATTTTGAGCAAAAACAAAAAAATCAGTTTGTTGAGGAGAATCCCTCCGCCAAGTCCAAGAATCAGACTGATCGCAACCACAATCAGTGTCTCACATATAAGCATTTTGGCGATGTGGCTCTTTCCAAGACCCAACACATTGTAAAGTCCGATTTCTTTTTTTCGCTGTTTCATCAAAAAACTATTCGTGTAAAACAGAAAGATCACTGCAAAGATTCCAACTACACATGTTCCATATGAAAGAATAATCATTAAGCTGTCTGACCCCGGCATCTGCCGGATTCCTTCATTATATAGAAGAGAATGCATGATATAGAACATTGCAATCGTGACCACACAGGTAAATATATACGGCACATAACTTTTCCGGTTTTTCTTTAAATTTGTGACTGCCAGTTTTCCATAAATTGAACTACTCAATGCCGTCACCCCCTGTTGTCAACACCGTCAACGTATCAGAAATTTTCTGATAAAGTTCTTCATTGGAAAGGTTTCCGCGATATAACTGGTGGAACACTTCTCCATCTTTGATAAATAGTATTCTGTTTGCCGTGCTTGCCGCTTTTACACTATGTGTAACCATCAAGATCGTCTGCCCATCTGTATTGATTGTGTTAAACAATCTCAAAAGTTCTTCCGATGCCTTCGAATCTAAAGCTCCTGTCGGCTCATCTGCCAAAATCAACTGTGGTTTTGTGATCAACGCTCTTGCAACTGCTGCCCTTTGCTTCTGTCCCCCGGACACCTCATATGGATATTTGTTCAACAAATGTGTGATGCCAAGCTGCTCTACAATCGGGCGAAGTCTGCTTTCCATCTCCGGATATTTTTTCCCTGCCAATACAAGTGGAAGGAAAATATTGTCTCTCAAAGAAAACGTATCCAATAAATTAAAATCCTGAAATACAAAGCCCAAATTCTGTCTTCTGAATGCAGCCATCTCACGTTCTTTGATCGTAGTTAAGTCCCTTCCCTTTAAGAGAACCTTTCCTCCTGTCGGTTTATCCAACGCAGCCAGAATGTTCAAAAGAGTTGTTTTCCCAGAACCAGATTCTCCCATGATTGCCACGTACTCTCTCGGCTCCACCGAAAAATTCACATCCGCGAGCGCCTGCACCTGGTTCCCTCCAAAACGGGTCGTATATATTTTTTTTACATTTTTTACTTCTAATAATGCCATATCATTTCCACCTTTCTACTTTGTCTCTTTCTTGAATGCTCCTTTATTGTATAAGAAAAGATTTTTCCCTGCCATAATTTCAGGTGACAATTTTGCAATCCAATCTTACACTTTTGTAAGGTTCAAAATGACTGGTTTGATTTGCTTTTTTATGGCTTACATCTGCCACATGGTTCATATCCCTTTTGAATCAATTCTTCTCTGGTTCCCTCATAGGTCTCTTTATTTTTTCCCTTCATATCTTTGACGCTTGAACAGGTTGGTTTGTGGAACTTCTTATTGTTCGTGTTCAAAACGTAACTCTCTACCTGATTATCTGAAGCCTGATTTGTTTGTTCTGTATCTGTTTCATGGCTGTCTCCGGTTGCATAATCAATCTCAATCCCAGGCTGTACGTTGTACACATACACATGAAAAGAAAGTCCTTCTCCTTCATCTTCCACAGACTCTGCCTCCATTTCCACGCCGGATGCAACAAGATTATCCCCCTCATAAATCGGTGTTACACGGTAACGGACATGATGTTCTGTCTCTTTTATATAATCTGCCACCATGTTTTCAAATGGAAGCATTCCATCCACATTCATATATCTTGTCCCCGTAATGAGATTCTTTTCATTGGCATTTTCCGCAGTGAGCTGATAGCCAATCAAATGACACCGATTATACAAATACTTTCCATCTACATTATCATACTTGACCGTATGCCATCCGGATGGTTTGATCTGCCCGATTTTTCCTCTTTCCTCATTTGGCATCAACTCTTTTCCAATCATCGCTTCCGCCACGCCACATCTGCCTTTTGCATCCAGTTCACTGTAGGACTCAAACACATCTTCATCAAGTTCTGCCTCCGTAAAATCCGGTTTGTTATCATGAATCGTGACATAGGGTTCTCCCGCATATTCCGGTACTGACTCAACCTCAATATGCTTTGTCACTTCAATCTGCTTACCATCGTTTTGTACGGTTTTATTCAAGTTCTCGCAGCCTGTCACAGAAAACACCAGTACTACTGCCAGACAAGCCGCTATTTTTTTTCTTATGTTACTCATCTTACTTCTCCCTTTTACTCTAATCGAAAATCATCACGGTTCAAATTCAAAAAGATTTTTGTTCCTTTTGACACTTCCGATGATATATAAATTCTATGATTTAATTTATCGACGATGCTTTTGCAAAGATATAGGCCGATTCCCGTCGATTTCTTATCTGTTCTTCCGTTATACCCGGTAAATCCTTTTTCAAACACACGTGGAAGATCTTCCTGCCAAATACCAATTCCGGTATCTTCTATCACCAGTACATTCTCTTTCTTTGGTTCTAAATAAATAGAAATCGTTCCTTCATTCGTGTACTTCAGTGCGTTGGATAAAATCTGTTCGACAACAAGGCCAAGCCACTTTTCATCTGTCAGTATCTTATTCTCAATCGGCTCATATTTCAGTTTTATTTTCTTGAGAATAAATAACTTAGAGTATTTTTTTACTGCAGGTTTGATAATCTCATCCATCGAGTACCACTGCAGCTTTAAGTCTGATGCCATATTCCCCAAACGGATATAAGACAGTGCCATCTCCACATACTGTTCAATTTTAAATAGCTCCATCTCAAGCTCAGTGCGTTTTTCAAATGAAATCTCCTCAGCAGCCTGAAGTAAAATCCGCATTGCGGCAATCGGTGTTTTTATCTGATGCACCCAAAGACTGTAGTAATCAAGCATTTCTTTTCTAGCGATATTGTTATCAGACTCTATTTTCGCTTTCCCCTCGAACAGTGTATTAACCATCTCCTGATAATACCTCTCCACCAGATCCTCAGGTTCTCCATCCTCCGGGACACAGATATTGATATTGAGATACTGTTCCTCCATCCGCTTACATTTTCCATAATATTTCACAAAATCAACAGCAAGAAGAATCACCTCCACACTAAAACAAAGTGCAAATGCATACCACACGGTGTCTGCCGATATATCATACAACATTAAAATGACTGTAAAAATCACAGCGAAACTAAAGCTAATTCCTATCCATCTTTTATTTTTCTTCCAGTATGATCTGAATTCTTTCATGTCTCTATAATATATCCAATCCCTTTCTTTGTCTTTATAAACTCTACAGCAGCAAGTTCAGCAAGTTTCCGCCTAAGCCTTGTGACATTGACTGTCAGTGTATTGTCATCCACAAAAGCATCGCTCTCCCAAAGTGCCGTCATCAACTCTTCTCTTGTCACAATTTTTCCTGCATGCTCCATCAAAACCTGCAAAATCTTAAATTCATTTTTAGTCAATTCCGTCTTTTTTTCTTTATAGCTTACAATCCCATCATTCAGATTCAGCAACAGTCCCTGATGCTCCAGAACATTTAAATTTCCCTGAAATGAGTAGGCTCTTCGCAGCATTGCCTGCACTTTGGCTGTCACAACATTCAGATCGAATGGTTTTTCAATAAAATCATCGCCGCCCATATTCATCGCCATCACAATATTCATATTATCGGATGCCGACGACAAAAATACAATCGGTGTCTTTGCTATTTTTCGTATCTCCGTACACCAGTGAAACCCATTAAACAGTGGCAATATAATATCCATCAGCACCAGCTGCGGATCAAACTCCAAAAAATCATTCATCACATTTTTAAAATCTTTGACATAGCGCACTTCATAGTCCCATTTTTCCAAATGACTGCTCAGTGTCTTCGCAATCATCATATCATCTTCTACAATCAATATCTTATACATGGTACTCCTCCTTCTTCGCTCTCTATTGTAACACATAAAAACAGATTATTCATAGCTCCAGAAAATGCTGATTTTATGCAGTATTTCTTCATCTTTATAAGAATATTTGACACGGGATAACTGATATAATTTTCCCAAATACTCCGCGGCCTCTTTCACCATTTCTTCCAGCATCGGCTCTTTTGCTTCTGCATATACCGCTTCATTTGCAAATTTAAAAACGACCTGGCTTTGCTTATTTTGAATGCTCTCTTTCATCTTTGCAAGAATGGTATCTTTTTCATATGTCTCATAATACATCCCATTCAACACATAATAATTCGCATCTTTAGCCGTGCATTTTGGAAGTGCGATCACATCATCCGGCTTATGGGTCTGAAACAATTCCTCCTCCGAGATACAGAGGTAATCATAAACAATATTTGTGTCCACTTCCTCCAAATACACCGGGTCTCCCCATGTTGTATCCACATAGTAATAGTCTTCTCCACAAGAGACCAAATTCCACGCATGCGGCACCTCTTCACTTGATTCAGGACGCTTGGCTGTCCCTGTCACATAAGTGCAAAATACATTCAACCGCTCCAATAAATACTGCGTCGTTCTCGCATAGCCTGCGCAGACAGATTCCCCGTTAACCAATACACTGTAAATATTCTGATTGTCTGAGGCTCCTTCCCTGTAATCCGTATGGTTGATCACATATTCATATACATATTGAATTTTTTCATACTCTGCCCCATCCTTCGGCGCTCCATCAAGCACTTCCTGTGTTATTGCATCAATCTCTTTTTGTTTGCGCTCCCGCTCTTCTTGTCCATACTGATATTCAGGGTTTAAAACAGAATAGCTTTCTGTTCCTTTTTGGTAAATCGTTGTCTTCCCTCTTCCGTCACACCAGAAAATCTCCGGATAATCATTGAGCACAAATTGAAACAACTGATTGTTCTTTTTTGCATCTGCACTGTGCAGATAAATTTCCCCGTTTCCATCCAACACTCCTTGCAAAATTTCCTGATACACCACTTTGTCTTTTTCAGACAACGATTCATAATAATATTTTTGTGCCGGATTCGTCTCTTTCAAATTGACCTTTTGATACGGAATTTCATTTCGCTTTTCATAGCTTCTTTTCCATTTTAATCCATATGTTCCAACCATCCCCAGAACAACAACGACCGCTACACTCATTCCAATGCCCAAAATCATTCCGAGACAACCTCTCTTCTTTTTTCTCGCCATATTTCTCTCCTCTTTTATTCACAATCCCTTTTTTTCAGAATATCATAACAGTAATAGATTTCCTATGAGGTATTTTTATGAACCGTATCACTACCGCACAGATTGACAACGCTGATAAAGGAAAACTTCAGATCAATGTCACCTCCGACATAAATTCCTATCCAATCTCAGAGGCTAAAATATCCATTACTTATACCGGCGTTCCAGGATCTCCGATTGAAGAATTGACAACCGATTCCTCAGGACAGACCGAAGTGTTGGAATTAGATACACCACCACTTGAATACAGCCTAAATCCAACTATCGAATATCAGCCATATTCCGAATACACTCTGAATGTGTCTGCTCCTGGTTTCGAACCACTAAGCATTGCCGGGGCAGAAATCCTTCCGGACGTCACCGCCATCCAGAATATTACTATGCACCCGATGACCGATCCAGAACCTCCGGAAGATGTATTTGTTATTCCCGCTCACACATTATATGGAGAATATCCACCTAAAATTCCAGAAGATGAAATCAAGCCTCTGCAGGAAACCGGCGAAATTGTACTGAGCCGGGTTGTCGTACCGGAATACATTGTCGTTCACGACGGCTCTCCGCGAGACAGCACTGCAAAAAACTACTATGTCAAATATAAAGATTATATCAAAAATGTGGCGTCCAGCGAAATTTATGCCACATGGCCACAGGATACTATCCGTGCAAATGTGCTCGCGATTATGTCATTTACACTAAACCGCGTCTATACTGAATGGTACCGGAATCAAGGATATGATTTTACAATCACTTCCTCAACTGCCTTCGACCACAAATGGATCCCGGAACGTAACGTCTTTGATACAATCTCAGAAATCGTAGATGAGCAGTTTGCAAGCTATCTGTCCCGTCCAAATGTCAGGCAGCCAATTTTGACTCAATACTGTGACGGCAGGCGTGTCCAATGTCCGAACTGGATGACACAGTGGGGTTCCAAGGCACTCGGCGACCAAGGATACTCACCTATTGAAATTCTGCGCTACTACTACGGTGACAATATGTACATTAATACTGCTCAGGAAATTTCCGGCGTACCTTCCTCGTGGCCTGGCTATACCCTTTCCAATGGTTCTTCCGGGGACAAAGTTCGTCAGATGCAGGAACAACTCAATGTGATTGCCGGTGCCTATCCTGCAATTCCAAAAGTTGCTGTGGACGGCATCTATGGTCCTGCGACTGCTGCCTCTGTGCGAAAATTCCAATCCGTCTTTGGACTCCCTGAAACGGGAACAGTCGATTATCGCACATGGTATAAAATCTCCGAAATTTACGTAGGAGTCTCCAGAATTGCTGAGCTCGTGTAAGGCAACACCTTCAATTAGGGACAGGGGTATGTTCAATTGGGGACGTAGTAAAATTCAATTTTACTACGTCCCCAATTGTTAAAATAATCTCTTTATATCGTTAAACATCACGAATATCATCAGCGCAAACAACAGCATCAATCCCGCGAAATGCACCATACCTTCTTTATCCGGCGGCACTCGTTTGCCTCGTATCGCCTCAATAAACAAAAACACAAGTCTTCCGCCATCCAATGCCGGAAATGGTATCAGATTCATCACACCAAGGTTTGCTGATAATAAAATGGCAATATTCATCAATTCTATAATCACAACCGATAATCCATATGATTTACTCTGCTCATACGTATTTCCGACCATGTCAACGATACCAACGGGTCCGGATAGCTGATCAACTCCCACCTGCCCGGTGACAAGCATCTTCAAACTTTCTAAAGTGGTACAGATCCAAAATTTCACTTCATAAGCCCCATACTGCAACGCCGTGAACAAATTCGCCTCTTCGTTCTTGCCAGGAGACATCAACCCTAGTTTGTATGCTCCGTTTTCATCTTTTTGAGGCGTAATTGTCACCTCATGTTTTTCCCCATCTCGCTCATATGTGAGGTCTACCGTTTCTCCCGGATGGAATACATTAAAGTAAAGCACCTCACGCCAAACATTAATTTTCTTTCCATTCATCTTAAGAATCCGGTCTCCAGCCTGCATTCCTTCTACCTCCGCAGAATATCCTGGTGTCACACCGGAAATCACCGGTTTATCATAGCCAACCCACGCAACCAGTATTACCGCAAAAATAAATGCCAATATAAAATTAAAAATCGGTCCGGCTGCAATAACAGAAATTCTTGCCCAGACAGGCTTTGTGTTAAAACTTCCCTCGGACATATCCTCCACATCATCTTCGCCCATCATACAGGAGCCTCCGATTGGAAGCAGTTTGATCGAATACCTTGTATCTCCGGCTACTTTGCTGAACAGGCGGGGACCCATTCCGATAGAAAACTCCTCCACATGGATTCCATTCTTTTTCGCCAGCAAAAAATGTCCCAGTTCATGGATTGTCACAATCAGTCCGAACACCAATATTGCAAGTATAATTCCCATTTTACCACCACCTGCTTTCTATCTGTTCATATACTTCTTGTTCCGTCTGTAAAATCTCATCTACCGATGGATCTGCTATCGTTTTGTGTGCCTGCATACAATGCTCGATAATCTCTGGTATCTCCAGATACTTAATCTTTCGCTCCAAAAACTTACTAACTGCAAGTTCATTCGCCGCATTGAATACCGTCGGAAGTGACCCTCCCTCTTTTCCCGCTTCAAATGCAAGACGAAGTCCATAGAACGTCTCCATATCCGGTTTTTCAAATGTCAGCTTTGACAATGCTGCAAAATCCAATCTGTCTCCCGGCAGAAATCTTCTCTCCGGATAATATAATGCATACTGTATCGGCAGTTTCATATCCGGTGTTCCAAGCTGCGCAATGATCGCGCCGTCCACATATTCCACCATCGAATGAATGATACTCTGCGGATGCACAACGACCTCAATCTGATCAAGTGACACATCAAAAAGCCATTTTGCTTCAATGACTTCCAAACCTTTGTTAACCAATGTAGAAGAATCGATTGTAATCTTTCTTCCCATCTCCCAATTGGGGTGTTTCAGTGCATCTTCGACCTGAATATTGAGAAGTTCTTCTCTTGTCTTTTGGCGGAAAGGTCCGCCCGATGCCGTCAGTAGAATCTTATGAAGCGCTTTCTCCTGTCCCCCCTGAAGAGACTGAAAAATGGCGCTGTGTTCACTGTCCACTGGAAGAATCGCCACCTGATATTCTTTTGCAAGCGGCATAATGATATGTCCCGCTGTCACCAGTGTCTCTTTGTTCGCAAGTGCAATGTCTTTTCCTGCCTTGATTGCCTCAATTGTTGGGCGAATCCCAATCATTCCCACAATCGCAGTCACAAGGATCTCACTCTCTTCCATAACAGACAGTTCAATGAGTCCCTCCATGCCTGACACAATTTTGATATTCAGATCCTTCACATTCTCACGCAGCTCTTTTGCGCGTTCCTCGCTCCATACTGCCGCCATCTTCGGATGAAATTCCCGAATCTGTCTCTCCAAAAGTTTGATGTTATTCCCTGCCGCAAGTCCAAGTACCTCTATATCCTTATTTTCTCGGACAACTTCTAACGTCTGTGTTCCTATGGATCCTGTAGATCCCAGTATTGCTATTTTCTTCATGAAACATCCTTTCTTTTATCGCATCAATGCGACCGCCATATAATAAATAATCGGTGCTGTAAAGATCACACTGTCAAATCGGTCTAAAATTCCACCGTGTCCAGGAATCAGTTTTCCGTAATCTTTAATATCATGGTTACGCTTGATAGCAGATGCAGCCAAATCTCCCACCTGGGAAATCATTCCGCCAACACCGCAAATAACCGCATATTCTAACGCATTTGCGTCCGCTCCTGATGCAAACTGATTGATTGCAAGTGCATAAATTACTCCCAAAAGTGCTGCCCCGAGAATTCCCCCGATACCGCCCTCAATAGATTTTTTCGGGCTGAGCTTCGGCGCCATCTTATGCTTTCCAATCAGCATTCCGACACAGTAAGCACAAGTGTCACATCCCCATGAACAAAGGATAATGAGCCACACTAAATATGCCCCCTGTGTAAGCTCTCGCGTCTGGTAAACATAAGATAACATCACTGCCACATAAAACAGTCCGAAAAACGTAATCATAATCTGTTCTGATCGATACTTCGGATATGAAAATACATACACCGCCATAATGGCAACTAAAAATGCAATCGTAAGTAATGTCACCATATCAGCTCTTCCCATACGGATCATCCCATAATAGACGATACACGCCGCATAACCTACCACACCAAGTAATGTGTTGTGCACTTTCAGCACTTTATATAATTCACTCATTCCAATCAGACTGATCAGCAGCACTGTTGCGAACAGGATATCACCTCCACTGATGATTGTCACCAATGCGATTAGGACAAGCAAAATTCCACTCAGTAATCTTGTCTTAAACATCTATTCTTCTCCTTCCTTCACGCCCCCAAAACGTCTGTCTCTACTATTATAATGCTCAATGGCTTTTTTCAATTCCTCTTTCGTAAAATCCGGCCACAATACATCTGTAAAATAAAATTCACTGTACGCAAGCTGCCATAACAAATAGTTCGATAACCGCTGTTCCCCACTTGTGCGGATCAGAAGATCCGGATCCGGAATATCATGTGTATCCAAATACTGTTCAAATACTGTTTCGCTGATTTCGTCTGCATGCAAGCGTCCGTCCTCACAGTCTGTACACATCCTTTTCATCGCACGGATCATCTCATCACGGCTTCCGTAATTTAATGCAATTTGAAAATTCAATCCATCATTATTCTTTGACGCTTCCTCAAGCTCATCGATTCTTTTTCGAATATCATCATCCAGGGCGGTCTTGTCGCCAATCACCCGGACTTTCATACGGTTTTTCTCTGCCGTTTTCAGGCAGGTCTTCATATAATTTCTGAGAAGTTTCATCAATGCATCCACTTCACTTTTCGGTCTGCTCCAGTTCTCCGTCGAAAACGCATAGACTGTCAGATATTTGATTCCCATCTTATATGCCTCTTCACAGATGCGCTCCACATTCTTGCTTCCCTGTGCATGCCCATAGTTTCTTGGCATCCCTTTTTTCTTTGCCCAACGACCATTTCCATCTAAAATAATCGCCACGTGCTGTGGTACGTTCATACAACGTCCTCCTTTTCTTTTGGTGCATACTGTCAAAGAAGATAAGCAAAGTCTGCATCTTAGCATTCCTCACTTATCTTCTTGCTCATCTTATCTCTTAAACAGTAAGAACTTCTTTTGATTTTGCTTCTACTGATTTATCTACTTCTTTGATGTATTTATCTGTTAATTTTTGTAATTCTTCTTCTAATCCTTTGATCTCGTCTTCAGAAACATCGCTTCCTTTTAACTTCTTAAATGCGTCATTTCCATCACGACGGATATTTCTGACTGCAACTTTTGCTGCCTCACCTTTTTTCTTAACATCTTTTACAAGTTCTTTTCTTCGTTCTTCTGTCAGTTCCGGGAACACAAGGCGAATTACTGTACCGTCATTTGTCGGATTGATTCCGATATCTGATGTCAGGATTGCTTTTTCAATCTCTTTTACCATACTCTTTTCCCATGGCTGAATCTGAATCATACGAGCCTCTGGAACAGAGATATTTGCCACCTGCTGAATCGGTGTTGCTGAACCATAATAATCTACTGTCAGCTTATCTAAAATGTGTGGGTTAGCGCGCCCTGCACGGATTGTTGCAAGCTCTGCATCCAGACTGTGTAATGTTTTCTGCATCTTTGTATCATATACCTGTAATTTTTCGTTCATAATCATATCCTCCAAAATCTCTCTTATACTGTCACTTTTGTTCCTGTGAATGTACCTTTCATTGTCTCAACAATACTGTTTTCTTCATTCAATCCGAAGACTAACATCGGCATCTTATTCTCCATACATAAAATAGACGCCGCAAGATCTACAGCCGCAAGACGTTTGTCAATCGTCTCCTGAATTGTGATCTCATCATATTTTTTCGCATCCGGGTTCAACTTCGGATCGCTGTCGTAAATACCGTCAATTGCCTTTGCAAGCAGCATTGCATCCGCCTCAATCTCAATCGCCCGAAGAACTGCTCCTGTATCTGTTGAAAAATATGGATGTCCTGTTCCTCCTGCAAAGAAAATAACCTTTCCACTGTTTAACGCCTCAACTGCTGCGTCTTTTGAAAACAGACTTGTAAATGCGCCGCATGTAAACGGTGTGAAAATCTCTGTCTTCATTCCAACATGTCTGAAAATATCAGATACGTAAATACAGTTCATAACCGTTGCAAGCATTCCAATCTGGTCTGCCTTTGTGCGGTCGATCGTCTCACTTGTTCTTCCTCTCCAGAAGTTCCCGCCGCCTGTCACGATTGCGACCTGGATCCCATCGTTTACCAGCTGCTTTACCTGATTGGCAACCCCGATACAAGTTGCCTCATCAAAACCAGTCTTTTTATCTCCTGCTAAAGCTTCCCCGCTCAGCTTTAATAACACTCTTTTCATATGTCTGCTCCTTATTCTATTTTTTCCTCTTGTGTTTCATTATTATATCATAAAGCTTTCTTCGTGCACAGTCTATTTTGCTATCCTTTTAGAAAATTTTAACTTTTATTTATATTTAAACCATATTTTTTCCCATCCAAACATGCTATGATACTTTCAGAGGTGAACAATATGAAGGAAAAATTACAACATTTTATGATGGGACGCTATGGCATCGATTCATTTTCCAAATTTTTGCTTGGAGTGACTGTTTTCTTCTGTGCCATAGATTTGTTTTTTCATAGCGTCGTTTTGAATTCCTGGACACTGCTTTTACTCATTTATACCTATTACCGTGTGTTCTCAAAGAACCATAGCAAACGGTATCAGGAAAATATGAGATTCTTACAGATAAAGAATAAGCTTTTAGCAAGATTCCAGCGTGAAAAATCACACATGCAGCAGCGGAAAACACATCATATTTATACTTGTCCGACATGTAAACAAAAGATCCGTATTCCAAAAGGAAAAGGACGTATCTGCATTACCTGTCCAAAATGTAAGACAGAATTCACACGGACAAGTTAAAAATCAGCATCGGTACACAGCTCTGTGAACCGATGCTATTTTTACTCCTGTATTTGTTCTGCACACAACGCCTCCATTTTCTCATGTACATAAGAAAAATCCCTCTCGTCATTTATCGTAACAATCACATCGCTTGCGGACAAAATAGTCCCTCCTTTTGGGATGATCTCTTTTTCGCCACGCTTAATCGCAACTAAAAGGCAGTGTTTTGGCCAGTCAATCTGCGCTACCGCTTTATGTACCAACAAAGAGCCATGCATGATAACATGCTCAGATAATATCTTCTGACCCGTTGTTTTCACCTGCTCTTCCCCCCGATTTTTCAAAAGTCTGCCCAGCAAGCTTTCATAAATCGGCTCTGATTTCATCAAACTTGCGACCACATATGCCACAATCGAGACAACTGACAGCGACAGCATCTGACTTAGCGATCCGGTCATCTCAAAAATCAAGATAATTCCGGTAATCGGCGCTCTTACTATCGCAGTAAAATACCCGGCCATAGCAAGCAGGACAAAGTTATTGATATACTCCGGGCTCATTCCGAAATATGTCGTTCCGACCATTCCAAAAATACCGCCGATAAATGCCCCTAACACCAGAAGCGGAAAAAATATTCCTCCAGGTGCACCACTGCCAAAACAAATGGCAGAGAACACAAACTTTGCGACAAGCAAAAAAACAACACTTGTAAGAGCCAACTCTCCATGGGTCAAAGCATCGATCAGATTATGCCCGCTTCCAAGAAGTTCCGGCATGATAAATCCCAAAACACCCGCTAACAAAAATGGGAGCATAACTTTTGTGATTTCGTTTAATCCTTTTGTCTTTTTATAAAGTCCTTGTACAGTTAACGTAAACCAATTATAAAAAGCTCCCATCACACCAAGGATGACACCAAGCAGCAGAATCATCCAATAATAACTCTGTGGTAATGCATGCCCAATATCAAATTGAAATACCGGATCCAGTCCAAATACCTTTGAAGAAATATAATCTGCCGTAATCGATGAGGTCATGACAGACACGAGCACAGACACTGAAAAATTCTTATGAATTTCTTCAAGTGAAAACATCACCCCTGCAAGAGGTGCATGAAATGCCGCAGATAGTCCCGCACTGGCACCACAAGTCAGCAAAAATTTTTCTTCTGTCTTTCCCCTGTCAAGCATTTTGGAAATTCCTTTTCCCGTCATTGCGCCAAGCTGAATGGACGGGCCCTCTCTTCCAAGAGAAAGTCCGGCAAACAAAGATAAAAATCCTCCTAAGAACTTTGCTGGCAGCACTCTATACCACCGCTGATTCAGTTTCCCGATCATCTCTCCTTCAAGCTGTGGAATTCCACTTCCTGAGATCATCGGCTCCCACTTCACAAGCAAGCCTACAATAACCGCAAACAGTACCAAAATAACGAACCACAAACACATCTTGACCGGAGAACCTTTTGCATAATGCAAAATCATCTGCAGCCACTCTCCTGCATATGCCAGCACAAGCCGGTATAGCAGCACAATTCCCCCCGCCACTGCTCCAACTAGAAGACCTTCTCCAATCAACACCATATGAAATCGTTCCGCTCTGTTTAGAACGTACGACGTATCCTTTTTCACTTTTCTCTCACTCCTATTTTATTTCTGCATCTTCCAACGTTTTATAGCCATAAAATGCCGTTGTATAGCGCATGATTTCTTCTGTCATATTTTTTTGTTCCTGCACAAACGCCACAATACGTCTTCCATAGAGCACCAATGTCTGCATAGAATATGTCTTAAGTTCTCCCCGCAGATAAGTCTCAAAAGAAATATCATACAGTGTATCTTCCGATGTGTGGATGATTCTTGCCTGTCCGGACAGGTGCGGATATTTTTCAGCAAACTCCTCTCGCCATCCAACCTGAATCGCCACAATCTGCTCAACCATAGCCTGTTTTTCTTCTGAAATCTTCGGAAGTCCCGTGGCAATCGCTTCGTATTCTTTTGGAGCTGTAGACTCCATCATATAAGCATACTTTTCCATCACCAGATTTCTTCCCTGCGCTTTTCCCTCTTGAAGATCCTGCCAGTAACTCTCCAAAAGAGGCAGATCCCATATCAAAAACTGGCTTTTGCGCATCACATCAAACGTCTCAAAATCATCCTGACACGCAGCACGCCCGCCTGTATTTCTCACATTTTGAAACATCTCCCACTCCATTTCTACAATTTGTTCTATTATCGGATTCATCTCTTCTTTCGCCTCCAAAATTCTTTCCACATGCAATTCCAAAAACGTCTCCTCCCCATATGTCAGGTTTTGTCGTTTCAGTTCTTCTAACAGCCTTGCACAAATTTCTTCCACCACGCTCTCCCGTTCTCCTTCTGAAGAAAGTACCTGTTCAAACAGCGGTTTCAATTCACTTAAGCGTTCTAGATTTTCAAGACCTCTCCACGCCCATTTATAATACGGCATATACCTTCGATTCAAAAGATATGCTGTCCGCATTCCTTCCCGCACAAATTCGTCTAGCGCAAGATTTGCTGCTACAATATCATTTCGTTTTTTACATCTTCCATAATTATACTGCCCGGCTTGTGCTGTCAGCGCAACGGCATTTGCAAGTCTTCGTTTCCAGACAGCAAATGGCATTCCATTTTGCAGTTGTTCCCGAATTGCCGAAAATTCTCCCAATGGGTCATCAAACATCTCCCCATTCACTGCCATGGCAAGTTTTTCGTCTTCCATCTCACTCCATGCACCGTTTCCGGTAAACTCTTCATAAAATTCAGGAATACTTAGCACTCCCACACGTCCGCCTCCTCGCTTTGAAGTATTCCGTGCCGGATAACCCATAAAAGCCTTCGGGAGCGCCTCATATGCTTCCTGCATCTTTTGACCTACTTTTTCATAGTCTTTCTCCGTAAGCCAAAGACAGAATCCCGGTCCAAAATCATGATCCTTTGACCACATGTCGTCAAACCCGAGACACTCTGAGCCATGCCCAACAAGACCTGCTGCCACACGATCTGCATATTCTGGAAATTGCTCTTTTAGCATCGCTTTCCCGTAAGTCTCATAGTAGCATTTTGACAATTCGAGACCTGAAATCTCTTTTTTCGGTCTTCGTATGTTCTCATAAGTTTCTTTCGCCTCTTTTTTCAGATACTCTGCCTCTTTTGCAAATCCAGCTTTCGAAAGCACAATTGCGCAGTTTTCACAAGTCATTGCATAAGACTCATTCTTCCCAAAATGCGCCAAAATCTCCCGCAATGCTTCTGTATAGGCCGAAATTGCTTTTTCCAATTCTCCCTGCTCATAGTGCCCCTGTGCAAGAAGTGCCAACGCACCGCAATAGTGCGCATCTTTTTCTTCACATTCCTCAAATCGTTCAATCGCCCTCTGCACATATTCAATCCCTTGTGCAAATTCTTCCTTTTCATAGCAGACTGACGCCAGATTTGCATAGGTTGTCGCCTCTTCCACTTTATGATCCGGAAGGTTTCTAACAATTGCAAGCGCCTGCAAAAGACAGCTCTCTGCCGTCCCATAGTCTTCTTTTTGCTGAAATGCCATACTCATATTATTATAAAGTCCCGCCAAACGCTCATCTTGAATTCCAAGATTTTTGAAAATCTGTTCCGCTGCCCGGTACATCGCAATCGCCTTTTCGCACATACCTGCTGCTCGATATGCGGTCGCCGCATTCAAAAGTGTCGTCCCATGCGCCTCACTCTCCTGTAAACCAAGCTCTTTCACCAGTTCCAGCATCTCTTTTGAAATCTTTAGCGCCTCCTCATAGTTGCTGATACTTCTATAGTAACCAATCTGTTCATTTCCCTGAACCAATCTTTCCATTGTTCCTGGATCTATCTGTTTGTTTTCTTCCTGCATTTTGTTTCCTCATTTCCTGCCCCTTTCGGCATTCTTTTACACTATTTTTTATTATAGCCAATTTCATGCAGTAACACAACCTGCAGAAATTCTGCAATGTAATCTTAATTTATTTTAATAAATTTATCACTTTTCATTAAACACTTTTTTTGTTACGTGCGTTATAATATTTTTACTATGTACAAGAGAGGATTTTATTTATGGATTCAAGAAATTTAGATCATATAAATTACAGTTACACTGATTCAGAACGCGCTAAAAGAAACGCGCTAAAAAAACGCAGAAGAAAGCAGCTTCTCATACAAAGATGCGTCTTTTTTCTCATCGCCCTGCTTTTTCTGATACTCTTGGGAAAAACAGTATTCTCTATCAAAGAAAAATTATTTCCAAAGATAACGTCTTCCGAAGGGAACAATACTTCTGCAAATAAAGCAAAGAAAAAAATTGAATTCACACCGATCCCATCTGACACTGCTTCATTGCCTTCCGATGTCGTGACAAACTTGAATAACATGGCCGCAAGCGACAAGCGTGTCGCAGAAATTGTGAACCACTACGACCAGTATCCTGCTGATTTGCTGGAACTGCTCTCAAAAAATACCGAGGCAACTGATTTCGTTCTAAATTACCCATCTGAAAAGGACAAGCCTTGCGCCGATACAATCGGCGATGTCACAAAAGGGGTAATTCCGCACCTTCTTCAATGGGATACACGATGGGGCTACGGAATCTACGGGGATAATTTTCTAGCCATCAACGGCTGCGGACCAACTTCCCTTGCAATGGTAGTTTCCGGACTGACCGGAGACAATACGATCACCCCATATAAGATTGCACAATATGCAGCTTCCAACGGACTCTATGTTCCGGAATCCGGTTCCAGCTGGGAACTGATGCGGATAGGCGCCAAGCAATATGGAATCACCTCTCAGGAACTTGTATTAGATGAATCTGTTATGGCAAACCAACTCGCTTCTGGGCACCCGATTATCTGTAGTATGCGTCCCGGAGATTTTACTACTACCGGACACTTTATTGTGTTGAACGGATATGAGAATGGACAGTTTCATGTCTTGGACCCAAACAGCAATGCAAACAGTGAAAAGTTGTGGAGCTACGAACGACTTTCTCCACAGATTAATAATCTTTGGGCATTTTCTATTTAAAAAGAAGGAGCCAGATCAATTTGATTCTGACTCCATTCTTTATTTTACTAATTTTTGATTCAGCGGGTAATCTGAAAACAACCTTTCGATACATTCCTCATACACATGCCGTTTTTCTGCCTTTTTGATCTTCTTGGCAGCCTTCTCTGCTCCTTCAAATAAATGTATCATGAAAAACCACAATTCTTTCATCTTAAAAAGAACCGCCCGGTCTCCCGAAAGAACTTCCTGATTCTTCCTGTAAAATTCATCTTGAAATGCACGCAATACTTCTTTATCTAAGCTTTTACCCTCACAAATCAGATTCAAAAGTCCTGGATTTACCATCACCCCGCGCCCAAGCATCACACGCTCCACCTGCGGATACTCCTTTTCAAACGCTTCAAAATGCGACTTAATAAACAGGTCCCCATTATAGCAAAGCCGATTTTTGCTTTCTTTCACTGCCTGTCCAAATACTTCCATATTTGGTTTGTTCTTATAAAAATCTGCCCTCACCCTCGGATGGATAATCAGTTCTTCCATCTCGAACTTATTATAAATGTTTAAAAGCCGCTCAAATTCTTCTGGATGCTCCACCCCGATTCTTGTCTTGATGGAAATCTTTGATTCTGTCCGCTCAAAAATTTCGTATAGAAAGCGTTCCAGCTCATCCGGATATCCCAAAAAGCCGGATCCTTTTTTCTTTGCGGTAACTGTCCCAGACGGACATCCCAAATTCAAATTGATTTCTTCATATCCATACTCCCGAAACTCCTGTGCCGTCCGGATAAAATCCTCCGCATTATTAGTCAGAATCTGCGGGACCACACAAAGCCCTTGATTGTGCTGTGGCAGAATTTCTTTCAACTCTTTCGGTTTGAATCCACGATTTGGATGCGGTACGATAAACGGAGTAAAATATTTATCCATTGGATGGAAAAAATGATGGTATACATTCCGATAAACATATGTCGTCAGCCCCTCCAACGGCGCCAGATAAAATTTCATAATTGTCTTCTCCTCTTCTAACGAATTTTAAATGTCTTCGGTGCAAACCGAAACACGCAAAAATATGACAGCGGAATAAAGATGATTGTCACAGCAAGCACTCCCAATGTAAACAGCCATGAACCTGTCTGTATCTGCAGACAAAGATAGCATCCAAAATACACCAGTGCATTTACCACCGAAAAAATAGGGCTTTTCACCGTCTTTTCTTCTGTATATGGCTGCGTGATATAGTACATAAACAGATGAAACAGACAGAAAAATGCGGATAATAGCAAGGAGCCTGCCATCAACGGTATCACTTTCCAAACAGCTAGTATCTCACCACACAGAAGAGTCCAAAGAAGAATCATCCCGCAGATTATAGCCGCCGGAACTGCATCTAGCATCAATAATTTTCTAAGGCGTATCTTAAAATTTTTCAAGATTGCATCTGCTTCCCGGTAATATCCATATTTCAGCAGACTGATATCACAGTTAAAAAACATTGCCTTACAAATTCTTCCACCTGTGGACTCCAAATACATGACAAATACCATGACCGGCATCATCTGCGTCATCGCCTCAAATGTCTTTTGTTTCATCTGCTCTCCCACAAATAACAATGCCACTGCCCCAATCAGTCCAACTGCCAAGATGATGATGATTCTGCTTTTGACCGCTCTTGAAACAATTCTTTTATGGCGTTCAAAGAAAATGGCATTCAAATAGTCATACCCTTCTTTTTCCTCGTATTTTCTCGAGCGCAGTTCCTCTTTGGAAATATCCTTATCCTGAATCTGCACATCTGCAGCCCGAGCCTCTTTTACCGCATCATCCTGCTCTAAAAAATCTTTCAGGCTGACCATCTTTTTCGCAAAAATCGTATATCCCCCATACTTCCACACTTTCGAGAAACAAAACATTCCTACTAACGTGAAACTCAAAAAGACAACAACTTCTGCCATCACATATCTATCAAAAAACAACCTTGGGACTGCTGCCGCCACTCCATATCCGAGTGCTAATATGATTCCAAACATTAAAAATGTTTTTCCTAAAGATTTCCAAAATACTTTTTTCCCTTTTTTCTCGGAATGTCGATAGTGTTGTAAAATTCCGGCATGCCCAATGTATCGTGTAAAAAACAATGATACAACAAACAACGCAGATTCCGCTCCAAATCCAAACCACAATAGCGGTACTAAAAAGCAGATGGTATCTTTCACTCCTTTTAGTACCATCTTGGAGCGATAATGCTGTGCCGCCGGAATCCGCATCACATGCAGCAACACATAATCCTTTTTTGCCCCTTCCGTCAGGTTTGACACCAAAAAACTTCCCGGCAAAAAAGAGAAAATTAAAAACAAGTAGACCATTACTGCTTTTTGATCTACAAAAATCCCTTCTTTTTCCCAAAATCCCTGAATCCAATTCGCCGGCAGCTTAATCATCAGCAAAAAGTACAAAAATGTACCAACAAATGCACCTATCACGGAAAACACAACCGGTATGGCACCAATCGCCTTCTTGATATCCGTCTCTCCATACAGACGGTACGGTATTTTCTCTCCGACAAGCGGTAATTTTCTCACATAATAGAGCAGAACATTGACCTGCTGCACAAAGACAAGCATCCTTCCCTGAATGATGGTATTAATCATGCTGTTCCTCCTTCAGCGCCTCAAAAATCTTCTCTTCAAATTCAGGCGCCCCAATCATATTGTGGTCAATTGCCTCCAGTTTTCCCTGATTCAAAATGACAATCTCATCACATAGATCCTCTGCAAGTTCCAAAATATGTGTCGAAAAAATAATGATGTGATCTTGCTTCATCGCTTTTAACATCTGCTTAATCTCATGCGCCACAACGACATCAAAAGAAGTCAAAGGCTCATCCAGCAGAATCACCGGAGGCTTCGTAATCAAAAAGCAGATCATCTGCATTTTATTTTTCATTCCATGCGAGTAATCCTTAATCAGACGGTACCAGTCTTCTTCTTTGATCTTAATCATATCAAAGTACTCCGGAATTGACTTTTTATCCTTAATCTTATCTTTATTGATATCAATATAAAACTTGAGAAATTCATATCCTGTCAAAAATTCTGGTAAAATCGGATGCGCATATGTAAATCCGATTTGTGAAAAGTCCAAAATATCATCCGCTCCGTCATATAACGCAATCTCACCGTCACAGGAAATCTCTTTGCTGATACAATTGAAAAGTGTTGTCTTTCCTGCCCCGTTTCTTCCCAACAGACCATATATCTTTCCTTTTTCAAACACAAAACTTGCACCTTTCAGAACTTGTTTTTGATCAAATGCCTTCTGCACTTCTCTGAGTTCCAACCTCATATCTCCACTTCCTCTCCAAATAAAAAAGTAATATTGTATTATTATTTTAATACAATATTACTTTTTCTTCTTTTATTTGTCAATATATTCTTTTGTACCGACTCTATTGTACAACTTCCAAATAGCTGCTGATACAATATAAAGTCTGTCCATTATATTCTACTCTGGACCACCCTTCGTTCGACACGCCGGTACGCACGATGACTTCCCCATTTTTTAATTCTGCAATAACTTCTGATGGCGACTCCACACTAGGACGATTGCGAAGATTTGTCACTTCTTTCGCAGTCACATTCTCAGACACATCCGTAAACTTTGTCTTAAACTCACTTTCAGTCTCCTGCGGCGTCACATAACTCAAATCTGTTGTCAGATAATTGCTGACACAGTACACAGTCTGCCCATTGTAGATTATTCTCGACCAGCCGTTATTTCCCACTCCTGTTCGAACTGCTGTCTCTCCGTTTTTCATGCTTCCTACGATATTATCATCACTTCCTTGTTCCATCGTACTTCGAAGATTCACCTCGTCTTTTGCCGTCACCTGCTCTTCCACTTCTGTAAAATTGACTCCCACCTCTACATTAGCTTCCACTTGCTCTGCTCCGTTTTCATCTACCGCCTGCTGGGACTGACTATATCCGAAATAAGCGACATTAAAGTCAACCGCACCTTTGATTCCGTCCAGTTTTCCCTGATTGGTGTACTGCCACATTACATGGTCACCTGTATAGTCAGATTTTGTTTTTTCCGGCCATGTCTGATCCGAGTACTGTGCAACCCAGATACGATAATTTAAAGAAAGATCATCTGCATTCCACAAATTATTGTCATCCAGTTCATTTTTCGCTGCATAGAACATTCCTGTGTAAGATCCTTCTTCAATAGATTTGAGAAATGCATCTGCCAGTTTTGTCCGCTCCTCAACCGAAAGCTCAAACTGTCTGCTGGACGGATTTTGAAAACCTTCACAATTGTAAGCAACAGGATATGTCACCGGATATCCTGAAAGCAGATTCTTCGTCCATTCTGCCTCCTCTTTTGCCTCTTCCTCTGTCACTGCCGTGGAAAAGAAATAAGCTCCGATTTTCAGCCCATTTTTGGATGCTTCCTGCAGATTGTATTTCGCACAGGCATCTTCTTTAATCTCCCCGTTCTTCATACCACGATATCCCACACGGATCATCGCAAAATCAATTCCGCTGTCCGCAACTGCCTTCCAGTCGATATTCCCCTGAAATTCAGAGACATCGATTCCGGTTGTGATCTCATCTGTCTCATATTGAGATGCCTTCAAGTCCGGAAGCTGCACTTTTGCTTCCTCTTTTTCTTCTTCAATCTTTGCCTGCGGATCTTCCTGCGCATTCTCCGCTTTGTTTTTTGCGTTGTTCTCTTTTTCATTCGCAAACAGAAAGTAACAAAAAACAGCCAATCCGATTACAATGATTGCCACACTGACAGAAATCGCGATGATCATCTTTTTGTTTTTACGGTCTTTGTTGAAAAAATTTTTCTGCATCTTTGTATCCTCCTCTTATCTTCTGCACGTCTTTCCGGTGTAAGACTCTGCAATTACTTTTATCACAGCCACACTATCTGCCATCTGTTCTGAGATTTCAAACTCTTTTCCGGTCTGATGCCACATCAGTTTGGAAAGAGCTAAACGCTTTTCCTCTGTATGTTCAAGAATCGTCGCTTTTCCGTTTCCCATCACGCAAGCATATTCATAACCATATGCACAAGGTGTATTTGCCTCAATCAGCGCATGTTCACAGTCCATCTCAAAACACACCTTCAAATTTTTTTGAATTGCACGCAGCTTTCTTCCTTCCTTTGCACTGTGAAAATAGAGCGCTAAAGATTCTTCTTCAAATTCATAACCAAAATTTAACGGCACCAGATACAAGCCTTCTTCGTCCTGCATGGCAAGTCTGCATACTTTACATTTCTCTATGATATCTCTGATTTCCTCTATGTCTGTGATCTCTCTGTCTTTTCTTCTCATCATATTCCTCTTTTCATTTTATCATATTTCATCTCATCAAACCATATAACTTTCTCCGGTTTTTCCACATGTTCCCCAATATATTTTTCCATCCACACCAAGTCATACCAGCGTCCAAATTTGTACCCACATCTACGAAATCTGCCCACAAATCGATATCCCATATGGTTGTGGAACTCTACACTGTTTTTGGTCAAATAAGGATCATCATCATCCACATACGCAATGCAGGCATTCAGATTCAATATATTCTGTTCCGATAAAATTTTCTCCAACGCCTCATACAGCATTCTTCCAATTCCATCTTTTCTCCCATCCTGCCGAACATAAATGGCTGTCTCCACAGACCGGTCACATGCTGCCCGCTCATTGAACACCCCCGCGTAAGCATATCCAATCAGTTCTCCGTCTCTCTCCGCTGCCAAATAGGGATGCCTCTTTAAAATATGTTCTATTCTGTCTCGAAACTCTTCCACCGTCGGAACCTCATACTCGAATGTAATCGCAGTGTGCTTCACATATGGTGCATAAATTTTCAAAAGTTCCTCTGCATCTTCGGGTTTCGCAATTCTGATAACACTCTTTGACATATCACTCCTCCTCTGATTTTGTACTGATCTCATCCAAAAATTCTCTCAGTTCCTTTACATCCTGTCTGGAAAGTTCGTCGCCATCATATAGTGATACGACAAAATTTTTTAAGGAATTACGGTATAGTTTATCTAAAATATGTTTACTCTCTCTTCTCGAAAATTCTTCGTAAGATACAATCGGTTCATAAAAATTAGATTTTCCGTTTTTTTCACAGGAGAGATATCCTTTTTCTACAAGCCTTGACAAAAACGTCAAAATCGACGTCTTTTTCCAGCCTTTTTTTTCTCCAAATACCTCCTCAAGATAGGATGCTGTAATGGAATTCTTATTTTCCGCATTCCATATTGCCATCATAATTTCCTGTTCTGACTCTGAAATCTTTTTCATCTTCACTTCTCCGTTTCTACTCTGTTTTTAAAATAAGCGGCATGAGCTGTTCTGTACAGATACGCTCTTTTACACCGCCCTCCGGACCATAAGAAATTTTCTTTTTCTTTGCGCCGACTTCCTCACCACATACCCAAAAACTTCCATCTTTTTTTCTGATATACATTCTCTCTTCCACTTCATCTATAGATACTTCCAACACATCAAAAAATAGTTTCTGATACATAGAACCCCTCACTTTCTACATATGTAGTATATTTACATACTACATATGTAGAACAAAAAGTCAATTATTTTTTCTGCTTTCAATATTTTCCCATCGCAGCAAGGCAAACAGTATATAACATTTGACAACAGTTTTTAACTGTTGTATACTGTTTGCACAAAGGAGGAACACAAGTATGAAACTTATCATAAACAATTCCTCTATGGTTCCCATCTACGAGCAGCTTGTAGATCAGATCAAATTGCTCATTCGAAGTGGCGAACTGAGAGAGAATGATATCCTGCCGTCCGTCCGCGCACTGTCAAAAGAATTAAAAATCAGTGCACTGACCGTCAAAAAGTCTTATGACACATTAGAGAGTGAAGGCTTTACCGTAACCGTACACGGAAAAGGAACATATGTAAAAGCAGTCAACACCGACCTTTTATTAGAAGAACAAAAGAAAGAGGTGGAGACTGATTTCGAACAGGCAATTCTAAAAGGCAGACGATACGGAATTAGTGATGAAGATTTGAAAAATTTATTTGAATTAATTATGGAGGGATAAAACAATGTTAAAAGTAGAACATTTGCAAAAACGATACAAACAGTTTTCTCTCAATTGTTCTTTGGAGATTAAATCTGGCTATGTAACCGGACTAATAGGACAAAACGGTGCCGGAAAAAGTACAACATTTAAGGCTATTTTAGGATTGATTTCTATTGATGGCGGTGCCATTACACTTCTCGGAAAAGAGATTGAGAATTTTACAGCAAAAGACAAGGAAGCTTTGGGTGTTGTCCTATCCGACTCCGGTTTCAGCGGATATCTGACAATCCGAGATATCGTTCCGGTTTTGGAACATTTGTACCATAAATTTGACAAATATTTCTTTTTAGAACAGGTCAAAAAATACAATCTGCCACTGAATAAAAAAATCAAAGAATTTTCAACCGGTATGAAAGCAAAATTAAAAGTGCTCGTGGCTATCTCCCACCATGCAAAACTGCTCATATTAGATGAACCGACTGCCGGATTGGATGTCATCGCCAGAGATGAACTGCTTGAGTTGTTAAGAGAATTTATGGAAAAAGATGAAGACCGTGCAATCTTGATCAGCTCTCACATTTCCAGTGATCTGGAGACGCTATGTGATGATCTCTATATGATCCATGACGGAAAAATTATTCTTCACGAAGATACCGATGTATTATTGGGTGATTATGCGCTGTTAAAACTAGATGATACACAATATCATGCACTGGACAAACAATATCTTCTGCGCTCCAAAAAAGAGCCTTTCGGATACAGCTGTCTCACAGACCAAAAACAGTATTATATAGAAAATTATCCCGATATCACGATTGAAAAGGGAACCATTGATGCTGTTATTACAATGATGATCAGGGGGGAATAAAGAATGAAAGGATTACTCATAAAAGATTTTAAATTAATGAAAATGCAGAAAAACTTTTTTCTCATGATGATTGCAATCGTCATAGCAATCTCGTTTTTTCAAAATGAGATATCATTTCCACTAGGATTTTTGCCATTTGTCATATCACTTTTTTCTTTGAGTACGATCAGTTATGACGAGTTTGACAATGGAAATGCATTTTTATTCAGCCTTCCAATCAGCAGAAAAGATTATGTGAAAGAAAAATATCTGCTTTCTTTCCTGCTTGGTTTTGGTGCTCTGATCTTGGGCCTTCTGATCATCTGTGTGGCTGGCTTTCTAAAAGGAGACACGATTCCTGCGGATATCATTTGGGCTGCACTGATAATCCTATCAAGCCTCATCATAATACAGGCGATTATGCTCCCGTTTCAGCTAAAATATGGTCCTGAAAAGGCAAGAATCGCACTGATGGGAACATTCGGACTGATATTTGCAGCCGGAGTGATCTTTGTCAAGCTCACTCAAGCCGCAGGCGTTGGTACCGTCATCCTTGCAAAACTTTCTGCACTCCATGTCGGAATCTTTGCTGCCGCCATCACACTGATTGCAGCTATATTTCTTTTCTTGTCTATGCAGGCTGCCATAAAAATTGTAGAGAAAAAAGAATTTTGACCATCACAAAAGACCATACACTTTTAACGCCTTATAGATGCCGTCATCATCCACGCATGCAGTCACGTAGTCTGCATGCGTTTTCACATTCTCACCGGCATTTCCCATAGCAACTCCAATGTGCGCATACCGAAGCATATCGATGTCATTGTCTCCGTCTCCAAATGCCATGATTTCCTCTTGTCCAATCTTAAAATGCTCCAATATCTGCCTGATACCGGCAGCCTTTCCTCCTCTTTTCGGAATAATGTCAAATGCCATTGGATTCCATACATTTTCTTTGCAATCTGTAAGGTTTTCCATCAGTTGCTGTACCTTGCCTTCGCTGTCATACACAATAAACTGGTACACATTTTCTCCATTGTACGAGCCTACCTTTGGCACCGCTGTTGAGATTGCCTTCTGAGCTGCCCGAACTTTTTCATCCACAAAATTAATATACATCCTGTTCTGACCAACAAGCATAACAGGAATTTTTTTCTCCTCAAACACAGCAATCATTCTCTTTGTATCTTCCGCAGCAATCGGAAAATCATACACAAGTTGTTTCTCTCCATCCAGACAAATCTGTCCGTTCAGCATCACATACCCGTCAAATGAAATTCCCTTTACCGGAAGTTCTTCCATCTCCAGTATATGCCTCCCTGTCGCAGCAAAAACTTTAATTCCCCGCTCCCGCAGCTGACAGATAGCATCTTTTGTGCTTTCCAGAACCTTCCCCTGTTTATGTGATATCACTGTGCCGTCCATATCCAAAAAAACTGCTTTTATCATCTTTTTTCCTCATCCAATATTTTCTGAATCATATTTTTTACCAGTTCAAACGCAATCGGATTCATTCCACTGTTAATGACGATATCTGCCGTGCTTCTTGTCGGTTCCACATAGAGATAATGCATTGGCTTCACCGTTGTGAGATACTGCTCTACAACACCTTCAATGTCACGTCCGCGCTCTTTCACATCACGAATAAGACGTCTTAAAATTCGTTCATCCGCATCCGCCTCTACATACACTTTAATATCCATCAGATTCCGCAGTCGCTCATCCGCAAGAACAAGAATCCCTTCCAGAAGAATCACTTTTTTTGGCTCTACACGCTCGACCTGATTAGAGCGTGTATGCAATGTATAGTCATACACCGGACATTCAATCGCCTTTCCCTCTTTTAATTCCATCAACTGCTGCACTAAAAGTTCGGTCTCCATCGCATCCGGATGATCATAGTTCGTCTTTTTACGTACTTCCAATGGTATATCACTCTGATCACGATAATAATTGTCATGATACAACACCGCTACATCATCCTTAAATTCTTTCTTTAGCTTTCTAGTAAATGTTGATTTTCCTGAGCCGGTTCCTCCGGCGATTCCTATAATGATATTCTTCATTTTTCTTACCTTTCTATTTTTTCTATCGTATCCTTTCTGATTTCTTCCCTCAACACTGTCAGATAATCCGAAAATGTAACTCTGTCATTTGCATATGTCTGATTCATCTCATACTCTTTTGGAATCCATGTAGACAAATCTGAAAAATTATGCTGTATTACGGCTTCCAGACCATCAATTGCCTTGTAGATCTTTGCTTCCAAAGTCTTTCGTTCTTCCATCTCTTTATAAAGTTGCTGCATTTCTTCCGCATAGGATTTCGGAAGACTTCTCACCCAGTCATACAACAGTTCTTCTTCCTTTTTTTCATCTTCTGCTGTTTTTTCAAACGCCGGAATATCCCCCGTGAATGCTTCCCCCAAATCGTGAATGATACACATCCGAATGACCTTGTCCATATCCGCCTCCGGGAATTCATCCCTCATAAAAAACACCATCAATGTCATCATCCAGCTGTGTTCCGCAACACTTTCCCGTCTTCCTTTTGACGTGTAACAGTGCCTCGTTGTATCTTTTAGTCGTTCCGCCACTGTCAATAAATTCAATAGTTCTCGTGCCTGCATCCAGCCTTCCTCCTTATTATTTCTTCCATAGCATCAGATATTCTGCTTCCCCTGTCGCCTCATCTGTCTGCTCATCCTGTATCTCAAACTGCTCACGTGTATAAAACTTTATCGCCCGTTCATTTTTTTGATAAACATTCAACTTCAATTGTCCTTTCAGACTTTTTACGAAATCCAAAAGCTGTTTTCCAATTCCCAAAGACTGTTCTTTCTCTCTTACAAAGATTCCCGCAATATACTCGCCATCCAAGCCTACAAATCCTTTGATTTGACCCTGCTCTTCAAACACATAAATCTCTGCATCTCCAAGCATTCCCTCGACCATCTCAAAATGCTCATCCCAGTACGTTTCCGCAATAAAATCATGTGCTTTTTTATTCGTATGCAACCAGATATACGCCACTTCGTCAAGATCTGTTTTCCTTAATTTTCGAATCATAGTTTTTCCTCCGTGACTAGTTTACCACGAAAGTCACAAGAAGTGGAATATTTTCTGAATAAAGAAGTCCCATCAAGAACTTTTTGTCTATACAGACATTTCTTGATGAGACTTTTTTGTAAACTTTCTTTGTAAACTTTCTTTAAAGATTCTAAGGATCTCGTCTCGATTCAACTCTTTATATCCACCTGACATTGGAAACGTTACATCTGCAATGCTTTCCAGCATCTCTTCATTTGCTCCAAGTTCCGAAATATTCATAACCAAACCTAGTTCGTTCATCCAGTTCTCCATCGCTTTCAAACCTTCCCTGGCAACCTGCTCATCTGTCTTTCCTTCAGGTGATACATTCCACACATTCACTGCAAAACGTTTGAATTTTTCAAGACCATATGGCATGATATACCGATAATACGGAAGCGAAACCGCTGCAAGTGTCATACCATGTGTCGCATTTGTGTAGCCACCTACTGCCTGACCAAGCATGTGCACCATCCAATCAGCACTTTTTCCCATTGCCACCAACGTGTTCAATGCCCATGTTGCGGTCCACATAATATTGCTTCGCGCTTCATAATCCTGTGGATTTTTCACTGCCACACGGCTGGATTTCAGCAGCGAACGCATCAGCCCTTCACTGATATAATCGCTGGTGTTATCATCTTCTCCCGAAAAATACTGCTCACAAATATGGTTGAATATGTCGTAAATACCGGATACCATCTGATATTTTGGAAGAGTCATTGTATATCCCGGATTTAAGATTGAAAATCTCGGCATAATTTTTTCATCTGCAAATACATGTCCGATTTTCTGTTTTGTATCCTGATTGGTAATCACAGAACCAGCGTTCATCTCAGAGCCTGTTCCAACCATTGTCAGCACACAACCAACCGGAATCACTTCACAATCCGGCTCCTCAAAACGGATAAAATATTTTTCCCACGGATCTTCCTTACAATTGACAGAAACCGATACTGCCTTAGAATAGTCGCAGACAGATCCTCCACCGACAGCCAGCAACAAGTCCGCCTGATGGCTCTTAGCGATCTCAACACCCTCATACAACTTTGCAAGTGTTGGGTTTGGCATAACTCCGGCGATTTCCACCACATTCTTTCCATTCTTTTTCAGAATTTCGATCACTTCATCATAAATTCCATTCTTCTTAATTGAACCGCCACCATAGACTAAAACAACATTTTTCCCATACTTTTGGAGCTCCTCATTCAGATAATTCAGAGAGTCCTCTCCAAAATAGAGCTTTGTAGGGTTACAATACGAAAAATTACCTAACATAACATTTATCCTCCTAACAATTCATTGACATTATTATTTTCTTGTGATACTGTCATATTAATACCTAAACTTAACTTTAGGTCAAGAGGTTTTTCAAAATTTTCAGGAGGTTTTTCACATGTATACAATCGGACAAATATCTGAAATGTTTCAACTGCCGATTTCCACACTTCGCTATTATGATAAAGAAGGACTTTTTCCGGATTTAGAGCGTTCTTCCGGCATTCGCAGGTTCAGCGAAAAAGAAATCGAAGCGCTTCGCGTGATTGAATGTCTGAAAAAATCTGGGCTGGAAATCAAAGACATAAAATTATTTATGGAATGGTGTTCTGAAGGAAGCGCTACCTACCAAAGACGCAAAGAACTATTTGAGCGCCAAAAAGAAATTGTACAAAAAGAAATCGCAAAATTGGAAAAGGTTTTGGATATGCTTCAATTCAAATGCTGGTACTATGATCAGGCAGTCAAAGACGGGAACGAAGACCGAATCCAAAGCATTCTGCCCGATCGTCTCCCAGAAGACATTCAGAAAATATACAATCGTTCTCACAATGATCAATAGAAGGGAAATGTTTCCCTTCTAAATCATCTCAGGCTGTCTTTCATTGTTTTCACATATGCTCCGACATATTCGGGCGCCTCTTTTTTATATGTCTCAAGCAGCTTAACAATCGCCGAGCCGACGATCGCACCGTCTGAAATATTCGCCATCTTCTTTGCCTGCTCTGGAGTTGATATTCCAAATCCAATTGCACAAGGAATATCTGTATTCTGTCGTACTACCTCGACAATAGATGCTAAATCTGTCTTGATCTCACTTCTCGCTCCGGTCACTCCAAGACTTGACACGATATATAAAAATCCTTCTGCTTCTTTTGCGATCATTGCAATACGGTTTGCAGAAGTCGGAGCGATTAGCGAGATCAAATCTACCCCATATTGATGGCAAACCGGCAAAAATTCTTCTTTTTCTTCAAATGGCAGATCCGGCAGAATCAATCCGTCAATCTCACACTCTTTACAGGAAGAAAGAAACCGTTCTGCACCGTAAGAAAATACAACGTTTGCATATGTCATAAATACCATCGGCACTTTCACATCTTTTCGCAGCTCTTTCACAAATGCAAATATTTTATCTGTTGTCACACCACCACTTAATGCCCTCAAGTTTGCCCCCTGAATTACATTTCCCTCCGCGGTAGGATCTGAAAATGGGATGCCAAGTTCAATCAGATCTGCCCCGTTTTCCACCGCTGCCCGAACTACAGCCCCGGTTGTCTCCAGATCCGGATCACCGCAGGTGATAAACGGAATAAATGCTTTTCCTTGTTCAAATGCTTTTCGAATATTACTCATAGATATCCTCCCCTCTATAGCGTGCAATTGCAGCACAATCTTTATCTCCTCTGCCCGATACAGTAATGACAAGAATCTGATCTGTTTTCATTTCAGGTGCAAGTTTCATGGCATAGGCAACTGCGTGTGCAGACTCAATCGCCGGAATGATTCCCTCCGTCTTTGCCAGATATTCAAATGCATCCACCGCCTCATCATCTGTCACCGGAACATATTCTGCTCTCCCAAGATCGTGCAGATGTGCATGTTCCGGCCCGATTCCCGGATAGTCAAGCCCTGCAGAGATCGAATATACCGGCGCGATCTGCCCATACTCATCCTGGCAGAAATATGATTTCATACCATGGAAGATTCCAAGTGTTCCCGTATTGACTGTCGCTGCGGTCTCGCGCGTATCAATTCCTCTTCCAGCCGCTTCACAGCCGATCAGCCGAACTTCTTTGTCGTCAATAAAGTGATAAAAACTGCCAATCGCATTTGAGCCTCCTCCTACACAGGCAACTACTGCATCCGGAAGTTTCCCTTCTTTTTCCAGTATCTGCTCCTTAATCTCCTTGGAAATGACAGCCTGAAAGTCACGCACAATCGTAGGAAACGGATGCGGTCCCATCACCGAGCCGAGACAATAATGTGTGTCACTGATGCGTGAAGTCCATTCCCGCATTGCCTCAGAGACCGCATCTTTTAAAGTGGCAGTTCCTGTTCTGACCGGTATCACTTCCGCTCCAAGAAGCCGCATCCGATACACATTGAGCGCCTGCCGGATTGTGTCTTCTTCTCCCATAAACACCACACATTCCATTCCTAAAAGCGCAGCTGCCGTAGCAGTGGCAACTCCATGCTGACCGGCTCCGGTCTCTGCAATCAAACGTGTTTTTCCCATCTTCTTTGCAAGAAGCGCCTGACCAAGCACATTATTGATTTTATGTGCACCAGTATGATTCAAGTCTTCACGTTTCAGATAAATCTTCGCCCCGCCCAGATCTTTTGTCATCTTCTGTGCAAAATAAAGTCTTGACGGTCTCCCCGCATATTCGTTTAATAATTCCGTAAGTTCCCGGTTAAATTCCGGGTCGTTTTTATAATAATTATACGCTTCTTCCAATTCAATCACTGCATTCATCAAGGTTTCCGGAATGTACTGTCCACCGTGAATGCCAAAACGTCCATTTTGATTTGTCATATTTTCTCTTCCCTTCTTACTGCTGCGACAAATGCCGCCATTTTTTTCTGATCTTTTTTCCCATCTGTCTCAATGCTGGAACTGACATCCACGCCATCCGGATGCAATCTTTGTATCGCCTCGGATACATTGTGGCTTGTAATGCCTCCTGCAAGAAAATAAGGTCTTTCTATCGTTTGGATCAGCTTCCAGTCAAACACTTTTCCTGTCCCCGCTCCGGAATCCAATAAGAGCATATCCGCTTCACTTTCCTCTGCCCTCTTAACATCTTTTTCCATCTTTATGCGAAATGCCTGAATGATCGGTCTGTCAGACATCTTTCGAAGTATTTTTATATATGCGTTGTCTTCCTCACCATGAAGCTGCGCTATATCTATGACACCGCTGTTTAGAAGTCCTGCAACCTGCTTTGGCTCTTCATTTACAAACACACCGACCACCTGTATCCCTGTCTGCAAATATTTTCTAAGTTCCGCTACTTTTTCAGGACTTATATATCTCCTGCTTTTCGCTGCAAATACAAACCCAACATACTCCGGATGCAGGGCATTGGCTGCCTCAATGTCACAAACCCGCCTCAAACCGCACAGTTTTATCTTCGTCATATCACACCTCGCAGTTCTCTCAGCTTTGCCTTTTTATCTGCGGCACGCATCAGTGTCTCACCGATCAGTACAGCATCCGCCCCAATCTCACGAAGTTTTTTTACATCCTTTGCACTTTGAACACCACTTTCCGACACAAACAAGATTTCCGTTGGAATCTGTTCCCGCAGCCTGCGACTGTTGTCCGTATCCACCGAAAAATCTTTGAGATTCCGATTATTGACACCGATAATGCGTGACTTTGCGTCCACCGCCATCTGCACTTCCCGTTCATCGTGTGCCTCAACCAAAGCGGAAAGCCCGAGCATATCACAAATCTGAATGTATTCACGAATCTGTTCTTTTGAAAGAATCGAACAGATTAAAAGTACTGCGGATGCCCCAAGCACCTTCGCCTCGTAAATCATATATTCATCCACTGTAAAATCCTTGCGGATACACGGAATTTTAACCATACTTACAATCTCTTCCAGATACCTGTCACTTCCTAAAAACCATCTGGGTTCCGTCAGCACTGAGATACAGTCAGCTCCCGCCGCCTCATATTCCCTTGCAATTTTCTGATACGGGAAATCAGAAGCAATCACTCCTTTCGATGGAGATGCTTTCTTACATTCACAAATAAAAGAGAGTTCCGGCTTTTTCAGTGCTTTTTCAAATGCAAATATTCCCTTTGGCAGTTCCAGTGCTCTCCCCCTCATCTGTTCAGGCGATATTTTTCTTTTTGCCTGCCTGGTACGCTCTTTTGCATAATCTGCGAGTTCTTCTAAAACAGTCATTCTTTCACCTCCTGACGATTGCTTATTTCTATCAGTCTGCGCAGAGTCTCGAGTGCTTTTCCGGAATCAATCAGTCTGCCTGCAAGTGCAATTCCTTCCTCCATACTTTCCGCCTTACCCCCGATATACAATGATGCTCCAGCATTCATCAGAACTGCATTTCTCTTATGTCCGCGTTCTCCGTTTAAAATACTGAGCGTAATATCCGCATTCTCCTTTGGGCTTCCACCTCTTAACTCTTCTTTTGTACAACGCTCAAACCCAAACATTTCCGGAGTGATTACAGAAGACTTGAACCATCCGTCCCGAATCTCGCAAACAGTTGTTGGCGCACTCATAGAAATCTCATCTAATTTATCCTGCCCATACACAACCATTCCTCGTTTCACTCCCAAATTGATCAACACCTGAGCAAGTGGTTCCACAAGATATTCGTCATATACTCCCAAAAGCTGCATAGACGGTGTCCCCGGATTGGTAAGTGGTCCTAAAATATTAAACACTGTGCGAAAACCAAGCTCCTTACGAATCGCTCCCACATATTTCATAGATGCATGATATTTCTGTGCGAAGAAAAAGCACATTCCCACTTCCCGCAAAAGTTCCACGCATTTTTCAGGGCTTTGCTGAATGTTCACACCAAGCGCCTCCAGACAATCTGCTGTTCCACACTGGGAAGATGCTGCCCGATTTCCATGCTTTGCCACTTTCATTCCACCGGCAGCTGCGACAAGCGCCGATGTAGTCGAAATATTAAAGCTATGGGCATTGTCTCCACCTGTTCCTACAATCTCAAACAATTCCATATCTGTCTCCACCTTTGTGGCATGTGCCCGCATTGCCGCCGCACAGCCGGCAATCTCGTCTGTCGTCTCGACCCTTGCGCTCTTCGTGGAAAGCGCCGCAAGAAACGCCGCATTCTGTGTGGCAGTTGTCTCTCCGCTCATAATCTCATTCATCACCGCATATGCCTCTTTATAAGTAAGATCCTCTTTATTTACGATTTTTACAATTGCTTCTTTGATCATCTGCTCATACCCCCCTGCAAGAAATTTTTTAACATGGTTTTTCCATCTGGCGTCATAATTGATTCTGGATGAAACTGCACCCCGTAAATCGGATAGTCTTTATGCTGTACTGCCATGACCTCTCCATCTTCCGTTTTCGCTGTCACTTTCAGACATTCCGGCATCGTTTTCATCTCAGCCGCAAGTGAATGATAGCGCGCCACTTGCATATTTTCCGGACAAGCTTGAAATAGCAAACAGTCCTTGTCAAATGTAATCTGCGACTGTTTCCCGTGCATCAGTTCTTTTGCATAGGTGACCGTTGCTCCAAACGCTGCACAGATTGCCTGATGCCCAAGGCAGACACCAAATGTTGGAATCTTTTTTCCAAGTGTCTTTGCCACTTCTATAATAACACCTGCATCCTCTGGTCTTCCCGGTCCGGGCGAGAGAATGATGCGTTTGGGATTCAACGCTCTGATTTCTTCCACTGTCATCTCATCGTTTCGAATCACCCGAATATCCTGCTCCATCTCACCGATCAGCTGATACAGGTTGTAAGAAAAACTATCATAATTATCAATCAGTAAAATCATATTTCTCCCTCCTCTGCCAATTTCAATGCATCCACAACAGCTTTTGCCTTATTGATGCACTCTGTATATTCTTTTTCCGGAACAGAATCGGCGACAATTCCCGCTCCTGACCTTACAAATACCTTTCCGTTTTTCTTATATGCAATGCGAATTGCAATACAGGTATCCATATTTCCGGTAAAATCAATGTACCCGATTGCCCCTCCGTAAATGCCACGTTTGTTATTCTCCAACTCTCCGATCAACTGACACGCCCTGATTTTCGGAGCACCTGAAAGCGTTCCGGCAGGCAGTACCGCCTCGATTGCATCAAGCGCATCTTTTCCCTTGCAAATTTCCCCACGCACAGTCGATCCGATATGCATGACATGCGAGAAGTATTCGATAGTATGAAACTTTTCTACCTTCACCGTTCCAAATCTGCTGATTTTTCCGAGATCATTTCTTCCAAGATCAACTAGCATATTATGTTCTGCAAGTTCCTTTTCATCTGCAAGCAGTTCTTGCGAAAGGGCTCTGTCTTCCTCATTTGTTTTCCCCCTCGGTCTCGTTCCTGCAAGCGGAAATGTATGCAAAATTCCATTTTCCAGTTTCACCAAAGTCTCCGGCGATGCACCGGCAACCTCAACATCCGTACCGGAAAAATAAAACATATATGGCGACGGATTAATTGTCCGAAGCATGCGGTAAGTATTCAGCAGACTTCCTTCAAACGGGGCACTCAGACGATTAGAAAGTACAATCTGGAAAATATCTCCCTCCCGGATATATTGTTTTGCCTGTTCTACCATGCCACAGAATTGCTCTTTCTCAAACAGTGGTATGACTTCTCCCATCAAACATCCTTTTGTTTCCTGCTTTTTTTCACCTTTTTTCAACAATTCTACAAGCTGTTTTAACTCCAGCACCGTCTTGTTATAACCAACTTCTATATCGTCCAGAGACATATTTACAATCAAAATGATTTTCTGACGAACATGATCAAATGCAATGACTTTATCAAACAGCATCAAATCCACATCTTTAAATGCCTCACTGTCTTCCACCCTGCATCTCACAGATGGTTCACTGTATCCCAGATAGTCATAAGAAAAATAACCGACTAGTCCTCCTGTAAAAGAAGGCAGATACGCAAATCGAGGACTTTTGTAATCTGCAAGAATCTGTCTGATATGCTCTGAAGGATTCTCCGTCTCAATTTTGACATTCCCAATTTGCATTTCCCCGTCAATACAGGTGATTTCTAACTTGGGCGCAAATCCAAGAAAGGTATAACGTCCCCACTGTTCATCTGCCACAGCCGACTCCAGCATATAACAATGTGTGGATACATTTTTCAATATTTTCATCGTCTCAATTGGTGTTGTAAAATCAGATAAAATCTCACAACTGATTGGCACAACATTGTATTGTCCGCTCTCTGCAATCTTTTTCACTTCACGAAATTCCGGTAATATTTTCATAATCACGACCTCCTCTTACACACTTTGTTCAAGTCACAATTACATTCTGTCAAAATTTTTTCAGTTCTTGAATAGCGTTTTTATACCACAAAAAAACGTCCTTGACAGAATGATAGTTTCTGTCAAGGACGAATAGTGTACATGTATAACAGGTACGACACAATCCGCGGTGCCACCTTGAATTCACGGAATCTCCGTGCTCTTAGCAGGATACAAACATACCCTCGGCAACTGACGTATGCCTACACGTTGCAGAATACTCTGTAAATATAAACTTTACATTTGACTGCACCCTCCGCGGTCCATTTGACAACTTGTTTCTCATCTGGTTCTCAGCATCCCAAACTCTCTGTAAAGGCATCATTGCCGTTATCTCCGCTTCAACGGTTTGACGTATTAAATTTTTTATTACAATAGCACATGATTTTTTTTGTGTCAAGACAATTTTGAAAATTCATGTAAATTCCTTCATGTAAAATTGCCATATATGATACCACAAAGCATGACAGTGCTGCTCCGATCAACATAATTTCGCTACTTTTATTTCCAATACTTTTCTACAGACTGCTTTGCTTCTTCCTCTGACATTGAAAAATCTTTTCTAAGTTTCGCTATTGTCTGTTCTTTGGATATCTGAAAATCCATGCAGGTCTTAATCATCCCCTCAAGCAATCCAGTTTCTCGACCAGCCTTATGTCCTTCATTCCATGCCTCTTCTTTCAAAAAGTCTCGAAATTCATTCTCATCATACTCTGTCAAAATCATTTCAATAACCTCCGCTCGGTTTTTCCGAAGTATCTCAGACAGTATTCCCTTCTTAATACAGACATCCACAGCATTTTCTACAGCATCTTCAAATATCATTCCCACCGCTATATTTTCACGAATAATCGCAATAAATTGAGCATATTCCTTCAATGCTTTGCACTTTTCCATCAACCTTCGGTTATGCCCAAGATTAATATTAAGAACTAACGCAGTACATTCTAATGCTGGTGTTGCTCCCTTCCCATTTGTGATAAACAAATCGCTCAGCTTCAGTTCCTGCCGTTCCGGTTCTTCTTTCGTCCCATTGTAAAAAACAAGATACTGTGGAAACGGAATATAAAGTGGTGAATTCGTATACAACCGCTGTTTTACCGGCTCAATCTGTTCCCGATACAAAGATGAAAAATAAAACAGCCCGCGTAATGGCAGATTCGGACTGAATGAGCTTTGATGTTCATAAAGATTCAGCACATCATCAATCAGAAATGATAAATCATTCTTCATCCCCATGTACACAACATCTTCAATCGTTGTAATTGTCAAATCTTCCGGATTGGTATAATCACTGTTATTTATCGCATTGTAAAGCTCCAGCAAATCTTTCTTGTCCTGAAAAATAAGGCGAAATAATCTGTCTTTATACTTCTTATTTATTTTATGTAATGTCAATCTTTGTTCCTCCTTCATTGTATCAAACATCATTTTATGAATCAATCAACAAAAAGAGAAAATACTCCCATAGGCATCACCGACTTTCTTTTGTATCTTACAAGTTGGATTTTATTTGTGACGACCGCCACAGAATTTTAGAAATGTTAAAAACTTCTTAGATGTTAAAATTTTGAAGGTAGAGAACTGCCCTCTAATTCTACCAAACAATTCTCACCTCTCTTCAATTTTATTTCCAACACTTTTCTACAAACTTCCCTGCTTCTTCCTCCGATATCGAAAAATCTTTTCGAAGCTTCTCTATTATCTGTTCTTTGGATACCTGAAAATCCATGCAGGTCTTAATCGTTCCCTCAATCAGTCCTGTTCGCATTCCACGCTCTATTCCAGCCTTGTGCCCCTCATTCCATGCTTCTTCTTTCAAAAAATCTCGAAATTCATTCTCATCATATTCTGTCAAAATCATTTCAATAACCTCCGCTCGGTTTTTCCAAAGTACCTCAGACAGTATTCCTTCGCCTACATTTTTATTTCCAATACTTTTCTACAGACTGCTCTGCTTCTTCCTCCGACATTGAAAAATCTTGTTTAAGTTTCTCCATTGTCTGTTCTTTGGATATCTGAAAATCTATGCAGGTCTTAATCGTCCCCTCAATCAATCCAGTTCGCATTCCACGCTCTATTCCGTCTTCCATTCCAGCCTTATGACCTTCATTCCATGCCTCTTCTTTCAAAAAATCTCGAAATTCATTCTCATCATACTCTGTCAAAATCATTTCAATAACCTCCGCTCGGTTTTTCCGAAGTATCTCAGACAGTATTCCCTTCTTAATACAGACATCCACAGCATTTTCTACAGCATCTTCAAATATCATTCCCACCGCTATATTTTCACGAATAATCGCAATAAATTGAGCATATTCCTTCAATGCTTTGCACTTTTCCATCAACCTTCGGTTATGCCCAAGATTAATATTAAGAACTAACGCAGTACATTCTAATGCTGGTGTTGCTCCCTTCCCATTTGTGATAAACAAATCGCTCAGCTTCAGTTCCTGCCGTTCCGGTTCTTCTTTCGTCCCATTGTAAAAAACAAGATACTGTGGAAACGGAATATAAAGTGGTGAATTCGTATACAACCGCTGTTTTACCGGCTCAATCTGTTCCCGATACAAAGATGAAAAATAAAACAGCCCGCGTAATGGCAGATTCGGACTGAATGAGCTTTGATGTTCATAAAGATTCAGCACATCATCAATCAGAAATGATAAATCATTCTTCATCCCCATGTACACAACATCTTCAATCGTTGTAATTGTCAAATCTTCCGGATTGGTATAATCACTGTTATTTATCGCATTGTAAAGCTCCAGCAAATCTTTCTTGTCCTGAAAAATAAGGCGAAATAATCTGTCTTTATACTTCTTATTTATTTTATGTAATGTCAATCTTTGTTCCTCCTTCATTGTATCAAACATCATTTTACGAATCAATCAACAAAAAGAGAAAATACTCCCATAGGCATCACCGGCTTTCTTTTGTATCTTACAGGTTGGATTTTATTTGTGACGATTGTCACACAAAATTAGAAATAATAGAAACTTCTTAGAAGTTTTGATTTGTGACATTGATCTTAACACAATGTAATGTGAACTTCAATCAAAAATTATATAATAAGCTCACAATAACAGATTCTAGCTAAATGAAATTTGTTTCTACTTCTTCTCTAACTCTCAAAAAAGTAGCAGTTTTTAATATCTGTTACGATATTTTGCGGTATTCTGCGATACCTTTTCTTTGAAGAAAAATGCCTGTAAACCTTGATTTTCAGCGAACTTTTCAATATTTCCAAACATTTTTCCATAAAATATAACACTTCTACATAAGCCGTGCGCTCAACCTCCATTCCGCTTCGCTTCATGTCGGTTGACGGGCGTCGCCCTATGAATAGAAAACGACAGTCCTCCCTTTATGCAAGCATAGGGAGTCCTGTCTTATTTCTATTCGCACGGCTTACTTCTGCACAATATTTATATCTACTCGAAAATGTTGATTTTACGCTGTTTTTCGCTATCTAT